>Ga0209162_1000554_pt1 | contig 40398 bp, 34 predicted proteins | sample YNPNPMetaG_FD_187121 | JGI IMG/M metagenome (GOLD analysis project Ga0209162, IMG submission 187121) | Anoxygenic and chlorotrophic microbial mat microbial communities from Yellowstone National Park, USA - YNP NP MetaG (SPAdes) (version 2) ...
CGGTGAAGCATTTGTTCCATGCGGCGCATAACTGCCATCCCTGGCAGGATGCGCCGCCGGCGCCCTTCTTGGCGCCTATTTCACAAACACTCCACCACTGCCGCCCTTCTCGTCCCTGCGGAACTCCATGTCCATAACGGGTGCCCTATTCCTTATCTTCTATACTCCCACTGATAACGGATTGACCTGCTGAAATAATGAGCCGGTATTTCTGCCCCAATAAAAATCGCAGAATTAGCCTTTACCCACTGTTAAACAAAGTTCAAAGGATATGTGGTGTTTTTTAAGGGTCGTTTACGGTTGGGCATGGAGTTTCAGGAAGGGTATTAAAAAAGTTCAAGGGGTCTATGTCTTTTTTAAGCGGCTTCTGATGTAGAATGTGGAGGTGGGGAGGGGCGAGGGCAGTCGGTGTTTGTGGAATAGGCGCCACGAGGGCGCCGGGCCCACATTACCGCCAAGGAGGGCGGTTATGTGGGGCATGGAACAAATGCCGGCTGCCCTCGCCCAGAAAAGATTAAATATGAACAGGCACACAAACAATATGAACAGGCACAGAAGCATAAGGGGCAGGCACAGGGGCCTGCCCCTACATTTTTGGGTTAGGACGTTTCCTCTGTATTACCAGTCCCCTGAGGCACCGCCGCCGCCAAAATCTCCTCCACCGCTGAAGAAGCCGCCATCAAAACCACCTGGGCGGTTATGTGGGGCATGGAACAAATATCGGCTGCTCATCGCTCCTAACATCACACACAAAAAATAGTTTTTTGAGCCTTTTATGACCGTTGACATAAAAGACCAAGTTATATAAAAGAGGACATTCCTGGACATTTCCATATTCCTTCAAGGGGTCATTTCATGAAAGGTATTATATTGGCCGGCGGCTCCGGCACCAGACTTTATCCACTGACCATCTCTATCAGCAAGCAGCTCATGCCCATCTACGACAAACCCATGATCTACTACCCCCTCTCCACCTTGATGCTGGCTGGCATTCGAGAGATCCTTATCATTACCACGCCTTCAGACCTGCCACTCTTTTCCAAGCTCCTGCAGGACGGCAGCCAGTGGGGCATCTCCATCTCCTATGCCGAGCAGCCGCGGCCTGAGGGCCTGGCCCAGGCCTTTTTAATAGGTGAGTCGTTTATAGGCAAAGAGAATGTCTGCCTGATTCTGGGAGATAACATCTTTTACGGCCATGGGTTGAGTGAGGTCTTGACAAGGGCAGCGGCATTAAAGACCGGCGCCTTGGTTTTTGGTTACTATGTAAAGGACCCGCAGCGCTATGGTGTGGTGAGTTTTGATGAGTCAGGAAATGTGCTGGACATCGAGGAAAAACCCATTAAACCCAAGTCCAACTATGCGGTAACAGGGCTCTATTTCTACGACAATCAAGTGATTGAGATCGCCAGGGGCATCAGACCTTCAGCCCGTGGAGAACTGGAGATCACCGATGTCAATAAGGCATATTTGAGACAGAATGCCCTGGCCGTGGAGCGGTTGGGCAGGGGAGTGGCCTGGCTGGATACAGGTACCCATGCCTCGCTTTTGGATGCCTCCAATTTTGTGCGTATCGTGGAGGAGCGGCAGGGGCTCAAGATCTGCTGTCCTGAAGAGATAGCCTTCAAGATGGGCTACATAGACGCCGCTCAACTGGAAAGGCTGGCCATGTCCCTTTCTAAAAGCACATACGGCGAGTATCTTTTGAGACTGCTTTCCAGATGAGAAGAGTAAGTGGGCAGCGTTCAATTTTAATCAAAAGATGAGGTTGTCATGAATTTCACACCCACAGCAATCCCCGATGTAATCCTCATAGAACCCCGTGTATTTGCAGACGAGCGCGGTTTTTTCATGGAGACCTGGCACAAGCAGAAGTTCCTGCAGGGCGGCATAGATGCGGATTTTGTGCAGGACAATCACAGCCGTTCCGTACAGGGGACGCTTCGCGGTCTGCACTATCAGGTCAAGAGGCAGCAGGGCAAGCTGGTCAGAGTGATACTTGGAGAGGTATATGATGTGGCCGTGGATATTCGAAGGGGATCTCCAACCTTTGGGAAATGGATCGGCTTTTATCTGTCCGCAGAAAACAAGCGAATGCTCTGGATACCCCCTGGCTTTGCCCATGGTTTTTATGTCACAAGTGATGTGGCGGAATTCGTGTATAAGTGTACGGACTTTTATGCCCCTAAACATGAGCGCTGTATCATCTGGAATGATTCAAACCTTGGCATTCAGTGGCCCCTGATCAATGGCATGGCACCTGTGCTTTCAGCCAAGGATGCCAAGGGGATACGTCTTGAAGAGGCTGAACTGCCATGAGTATTCGAGTCTTGATCGCAGGCAAACACGGACAGCTGGCCTGGGAGTTGGCACGCACTGTTCCTTCTGATTTAAATGTTATCTGGCTTTCCAGCTTGGAAATGGATATCTCTCAGGCAAATGAGGTAAAAAAACAGGTTCAGGCCCACAGGCCCCATGTGGTAGTCAATGCCGCTGCATATACTCAAGTGGACAAGGCGGAAACAGAACAGGCCCAGGCCTTTTCAGTCAATGCCAATGGAGTGTTACATCTGGCCCAGGCGTGTAATGAGGTGAATGCCAGGCTCATTCATATCTCCACAGATTTCGTGTTTGATGGTGCCAAGTCCTCTCCATATCTGCCCAGTGATTCACCCAATCCCCTGGGCGTCTATGGTAAAAGTAAGTTAGAGGGTGAAAGACTGGCCCAGGAGGTTATGCCCTGCAACAACCTGTTGATTCTGCGCACCTCCTGGCTCTATTCCAGCCATGGCCGCAATTTTGTAAAGACCATTCTGCGCTTGGCAAGTGCCAATGGCCCCCTTAGAGTGGTCTGCGATCAGGTGGGTTCTCCCACCTGGGCCTATGACCTGGCCCAGGCAGTATGGCATGCAGTGCTGCGGCCAGAGGTCCATGGTGTCCATCACTTCAGCAATGCAGGTGTGGCAAGCTGGTATGATATGGCAGTAGCAGTGGTGGAGGAGGCTGTAAGGCTTGGGCTTTTAGTGGAAGAGAGGGAGGTGGTGCCCATTCCAAACCATGCCTATCCTACTCCTGCCAAACGTCCTCACTATAGTGTGCTGAATTGCCTTGAGACATGGAATTGTTTGGGGATTGCCCCAGTGCACTGGCGCAAAAGGCTTTTTAACATGTTGACTGAATTTAAAGGGAATATGTCATGAGAAGACTCTTGATCACAGGAGGCGCCGGCTTCATCGGCGCCAATTTTGTACATTATTGGCTAAAACACCATTCGCAGGACCTGGTCGTGGTCCTGGACAAACTCACCTATGCGGGCAACCTGGAAAATCTAAATTTGGTGCAAGAGATGCCAAATTTCCGCTTTGTTCAAGGAGACATCTGCAATTTTGAGCTGGTGGAGTACCTGCTCAAGGAGTATGAAATCAATGCCATAGTCCATTTTGCCGCTGAATCCCATGTGGACCGTTCCATTACCGGGCCTGATGCCTTTGTACAGACCAATATCCTGGGTACTCACAGCCTTTTGAAGGCGGCACGGGCGGTTTGGTTGGGGAGTTCAGCCAAGCCACATCGCTTTCATCATATCTCTACGGATGAGGTTTATGGCTCTTTAGGGCCTGACGAGCCGGCCTTTAGGGAAGATACGCCATATCGTCCCAATTCCCCCTATTCCGCCTCCAAGGCCGCTTCTGACCATTTGGTGCGTTCTTACGGCCATACCTATGGCCTGAACTATACCATCAGCAACTGCTCCAACAACTTTGGGCCATATCAGTTCCCTGAAAAGCTCATTCCCCTCACCATTCTCCATATTTTGTCCGGCAGGCCTATTCCTGTGTATGGAGATGGCCAGAATGTGCGGGATTGGCTGCATGTGGAGGACCACTGTGTGGGCATAGACCTGATTCTGCAAAGGGGTAGAGCGGGTGAGGTCTATAACATCGGTGGCAATAATCAATGGCGGAATCTGGACCTGGTACGGCTTTTGTGTAGCATTGCAAATGCCGTTTTTGCAGAGGATCCAGGGCTCAAGACCCGCTTTCCAGACTCTCCATGTGCCCAAGGCGAGTCGGCAGAGGTGTTGATTACCTTTGTCAAGGATAGACCAGGTCATGACCGCCGCTATGCCATAGATGCCTCCAAGATAGCCAGGGAATTGGGCTTTCATGTGCAACGTGATTTCCCATCGGCCATGAGGCAGACCTTTTTTTGGTACCTGCAACATGAGGGTTGGTGGCAGAGGCTTCTCAAAAAACAGTTGGAATCACATTGACATGGCCCTTGGCTGACATTAACTTTCCTGCGCCGCAAAGATAACCCTGATGATCGTCAGTTAGTCAAATTTGGTGTGTTTCAGGGCATTAAGTCTTTTATTTAAGGGAGCGTGAGAAATCTTATGACTGAAATAGAAAAAAATGATGTAATTCAGCAGTCACAACAGGAAGAGACGGCTGATGTAGCCGAGCTGTCTCAGTGTCTGGAGCGGTTGGCCCAAAAAGAGGAGGAATTAAAGGCTGCACAGGAGAGAATACTGCGCCTGGCAGCGGAATTTGAAAATTTCAAGAAACGCATGGAGCGGGAGAAGGCGGAGCATATCAAATATGCCCTGGAGTCCTTTGTGGTGGAGCTTCTGCCGTTTCTGGACAACCTGGAGCGCGCCATTGCCGCAGCAAAGGACACAAGGGACATCGACAAGCTGGTGGAGGGCCTGGAATTGAGCCTTTCCAGTTATTCCAGGGTGCTGGAGGCGTTCGGCCTTAAGTGTCTCGTGGCTCAAGGTCTTCCATTTGATCCTTCAATGCATGATGCCATCTGTACGGAACACAGCGATGAGCACGAGGAGGGCGTAGTGGTCAGGGAATTAGTCAAGGGTTATGCCTTGAACGATAAGGTTATTCGTCCAGCCAAAGTGACTGTTTGTAAAAAAAATGTGGAGCAGAATGTGGAAAAATAAAAACTGATGCTTAAGTTAACTCACGAATACGTATTTTGAAATTTATATTATAAATTTTAGGAGGATATAAATATGGGCAAGATTATAGGAATCGACCTTGGAACAACTAACTCGTGTGTCGCCATCATGGAGGGTGGGGATCCCAAGGTTCTTACCAATGCGGAAGGCGGGCGTACCACGCCGTCTGTGGTGGCCTTTACGGATAAGGGTGAGCGGCTTATCGGCATGTTGGCCAGAAGGCAGGCCGTTACCAATCCGGAAAATACCATCTTTGCAGTAAAGCGCTTAATCGGCCGCAAATTCAACGACAAAGAGGTTCAGCGTTCCAAAGGGATAGTTCCATACAAGATTGTTGAAGGTCCAAACGGCGATGCCTATGTGGAGCTGAAGGGCAAGCAATATAGCCCTGCTGAGATCTCGGCCATGATCCTCACCAAGATGAAGCAGACAGCGGAGGAATATCTGGGCGAGAAGGTGACGGACGCCGTCATTACAGTGCCGGCATACTTCAACGACAGCCAGCGCCAGGCCACAAAGGATGCAGGCCGCATAGCCGGTTTGAATGTCCTGCGCATCATAAACGAGCCCACTGCCGCATCCTTGGCTTATGGGCTGGATAAAAAGAAGGACGAAAAGATAGCGGTCTTTGACTTAGGAGGCGGCACCTTCGATATCTCCATTCTGGAACTGGGAGATGGCGTGTTCGAGGTGAAGGCCACCAACGGCGACACCTTCCTGGGCGGTGAGGACTTCGATCTGCGCATCGTTGACTGGCTGGCTGATGAGTTCAAGAAGGAAAACGGCATTGATCTGCGCCAGGACAGAATGGCCCTGCAGCGCCTGAAAGAGGCCGCTGAAAAGGCCAAATGCGAACTCTCCACCACCACCGAGACGGAGATCAACCTGCCATTCATCACCGCCGACGCCTCAGGCCCCAAGCACCTGGTGGTCAAGCTGACCCGGGCCAAGCTGGAGGCACTGGTGGAGGACCTCATTGAGCGCGTGGTGCCGCCCTGCATGACCGCACTGAAGGATGCCGGTCTCACCGCGGCTGATATAGACGAGGTGATTCTGGTGGGTGGCATGACCCGTATGCCTCGTGTGCAGCAGAAGGTCAAGGATATCTTCGGCAAGGAGCCTCACAAGGGTGTAAACCCGGATGAGGTCGTGGCCATCGGCGCCGCCATTCAGGGTGCTGTGTTGTCCGGTGAGGTGAAGGATGTGCTTTTGCTGGATGTGACTCCGCTTTCCCTGGGCATTGAGACACTGGGCGGTGTGATGACCAAACTTATCGAGAAGAACACCACTATCCCCACTCGTAAAAGCCAGATCTTCACCACTGCTGCGGACAATCAGAATGCGGTTACCATCCATGTGCTTCAAGGTGAGCGGGAGATGGCCGCAGACAACAAGACCATCGGCCGTTTTGAATTGGTTGGCATTCCGCCAGCACCCCGTGGAGTGCCGCAGATCGAGGTTACATTTGACATAGACGCCAACGGTATATTGAATGTCTCCGCCAAGGATTTGGCCACAGGTAAGGAACAGTCCATTCGCATACAGGCCTCCAGCGGCTTGAGCGAGGAGGAGATCAAACGGATGGTGAAAGAGGCCGAGCTTCATGCTGCAGAGGATAAAAAACGCAGGGAGCTGGCCGACGCCAGAAACCATGCCGATAGCCTGATCTATTCCACTGAAAAGAGCCTGGCGGACCTGGGAGACAAGGTGGATGAAACCACTAAAAAACAGATACAGGATAAGATAGCTGTCTTAAGAAAGGTAATGGATGGCGATGACCCTGCCTCTATTCGGGCAGCCCAGGATGACCTGATGCAGGCATCCCATAAGCTGGCTGAGATGATGTATCAGAAGGCATCACAAGGTGCCTCTGGTGCAGGAGGGGCTGCCGGTGCTGGTTGCCAAAGCGGCACCTGTGGCACTGGTGCAGGCCAGAGGTCATCAGGTGGCAAGGACGATGTAATGGATGCGGACTTCGAAGAGGTGAAATGAGCGGGCCTTGAGTTACGGCCTCGTCTGTAGATAACAAAAAGGCGCATGAAATTTAACATGCGCCTTTTTTGTTGTTTTTTGAGGTTTCAGAAGGCTCCCTGTGTTATTTGAAGGACAGGGACAGGCTCAGCATCGCTGTAAAGGGTGCGCCGGCATAGTAAGAGGTAGCGCCCTGGCGGCTGTCGTCAAAGGAATTGATGATGGAGATGTATTTTTTGTCAAATATGTTGTTCAGTTCAAAGGATACCTTGAGTTCGTCAGCATACAGAATCTTTCTTCGAATGTAGTCAATCTTCATATCCGCAGTCCAGTATGAGCTGATCTCCTCTTTGTGTTCCACATCGCCGTAGCGTTTGCTGAGATAGGTGAGTATTGGTGAGAATTGAAAATCGCCGTATTTGTAGATAGCGCCTGTTTTAAGCATGAAATGCGGTACATCCACCACCTGTTTGTCCTTTGCATGCAGAGTATTTCCCATATATGTGATATCATCGTCATAGGTAAGCCATGTGAGGGTGGGATGAATGAACAGGGTGAGAGATTCTGTGAGATAGATATTGGCTGGAATCTCTAACCCATAGCCTGTGGCCTCTCCAATGTTTTGTCGGTAATTGAGATTTACACGAGCATCATAGATGGTTGTAAGGAGGTTCTTGTGTTTGCTAAAAAATAAAGTGGGCGAGATGTCAAAGCGCTCCGCTACATATCTCATGCCTATGTCGATGTTGTCCGATGTTTCTATGTCATAGCCGTCAAAGAGGTCGCTTAACTGAATGCCTTGTTTTTGGAAAACGGCCCGATTGCTGTTATAAAGGGATACAAGAGGCATGTAGGCATATGGTCTTATGAAGTTTTTGCCGTATCTGGCGGAGAATTGCAGTTCCTTGGAATAATTGTAAGCTATTCCAGCCGTGGGCAGCCAGATATCGTAATCCGTGGATTTGCGGTCGAGGTCCGCTGCGCGAATCAATCTGTAAGGGTCTGTCTTGTCGGAGACATAGCCCATTTGATACGGCTCTTGGTAGTAAAAATACTTAAGCCCTGCCTGCATGTCCCAGGCGCCCATTTTGCCTGCTATCTTCAGATATGGGCTTTCCACCTCGTTGTCGTCGCTTCCACTCCGCAAAAGCGCCCCATAGCCGGCGTATTTCAGGCCATTGGCAGTGAGGTTGTAGTTTTGAGAGGTGATGCCCCATTTGCTGAGCTCGCCCAGCCAGCCCACAGATGCGGAAAAGGTGTGAATGTCATAGGTGAGGTCTGCTATCATGCCCCTGCGTTCGATGTCTCGTATGCGCTGCTGCACCATGGGTTTCTTGCCTGAGACACCGCTAAAGATGACTGCATCCTCTTGAGACAGATATGGTTTTAGAGTGGCGGTCAGGCTATCTGTGACCTTGAAGTCGCCTATCCAGAAAATGTCCTTGTTGGTGAAGGAGGACTTGTTGTAGTCAATATAGTTGATATCGCGTTTTGAGTCACCTGTGAGGCGGCTGAAATAGTCCAGGCCCCTGTTGCGCTTCAATGCGCGAGTCTGGGCATAGGTGAGGGGCCTGTAGTTGTCCTGGTCGATGTCGTTGTAATTGGCCCACATTTTGAGCTGAAAACGGTCTCCAAGGGGTTGAACCATGGTGAGATTGGCGTTTTCCCGTGGCCCTATGTCTCCAGGTCCCTTCCATTTCTCCATGCGGCTGTTGGAATAGGAGGCCGAAAGCCGAGTTTGAGTAGTGGGCAGCCCTCCTGAGTCAGCTCGCACAAAGCCCCTCAAGTAGTCAAATGAACCCACGGCCTGGCTGATCTCCACGCTGCGCTCCTTTTTTGCCCACAGGGGTTCGAGCTCTATGGCGCCGCCCCTGTCTCCCACGCCTGTGCCCAGATTGGCAGGGGCAGCCCCCTTATAAAGGGATACGGTTTCCATGTTTTCCATGTCGTAGATGTAGTCCCGTGGGCCCATGGGGTTTCCGCCGTAGTTGGGCACCCCTGAGACGGTCATGCTGGAGAGATAGCTTCTGACTCCCCGCACTCGCATGTTTTTCTGCTCTGCCGAAAGGCCGTATGGGTCAGCGGTCTCCACGCTGACGCCCGGAATCAGGCTGACGGTCTCATAGACGCTGGTCTTTGCCTTTTCGCCCAAAAGCCCCATACCCTTTCGAGTGACTCCATCCCCTGTGTAGATGCTGTCTCCCACGGACTTCATGGGCAGTAAAATGGGTTCCGCCTCCACATGAATCTCGCCGAGGCCTGCCTCTTCCGCAAAAACCTGCTGGCCCAGTAGAATACAGGCCGCAAGGGTGGTTAATGCCATTCTTTTTGTCATAGAGATCTCCCTCTTGTATATTTTTGAAAAATAAGTAACACGCTTGGCATCGGCCTGTCAATCTCTTGAGCATATTTTTATTGTATTTTTATGCTTGTAATGCTATTTTTGTCAAAAATATAGCTGATCATTTGAAATCGGCCGAATATGAAAGGGGTGGGCATGTTGCGAGCAGCTTGTCTGTTTTTTTGCCTTTTTTGCCTTGTCATGGGCGTAGCAAGGGTGGCCTCAGCAGGGTCTGTCTTCGTCACAGACTCGCTGGAGCGTCGTGTGGCAGTCCCTGTTTCTGTAAAACGCATAGCGGCCCTTGGGCCAGGGTGTCTGCGGCTGGTGTGTTATATACAGGCCCAGGGTCTGCTGGTGGGCGTGGAGGAGATAGAGAGGCGCAGGGCCATTGGCATGGTGCCCTACAACATGGCAAACAGCGGGTTTCAGACCCTGCCCTCCATCGGCCCTGGAGGGCCCAATGCCAGTCCTGACCATGAGCGAATAATGGCCTTAAGGCCCGATGTGATTCTGCTTACCTATGCCGCAGACAGGTCCCAGGCGGACAGTCTTCAGAAAAAGACAGGGATTCCTGTGGTGGTGTTGTCCTATGGCGTTCATGCCTCCTTTGAAAAGGAGGTGTTTTATCGAGCTTTAAGGATTTTGGGGCTGGTGCTTGACAGGGAGGTGCGAGCAAATGCCTTGATTCAATTCATGGAGGGCTGTTACAAGGAGCTAAATGCCCTGACCTTCGACATACCTGAGCATAGCCGGCCGTCTGTCTATGTGGGGGGTGTCAGCATGCGCGGGACTCACGGAATAGAGAGCAGCCAGGCCCATTTTCCGCCCCTCATGGCCATTCATGCCAAAAATCCTGTAGATGAGCTGACCTCAAGGCCTATGCCTGTCACAGTGGACAAGGAGAGGCTTCTTTTGTGGAACCCTGACATACTCATTATTGACAGGGGCGGTCTGGAACTGGTGCTGGCTGATTACGAAAAGAACAAGGGCTTTTACCAGCTTTTGAAGGCGGTGCAGAAAAGGCGAGTCTATACAGAGCTTCCCTACAATTCCTATGCCACCAATGTGGAAAACGGCCTCATCAATGCCTATTGGCTGGCCAAACTGGCCTATCCTGACAGGTTTCAAAATCTAAATCTGGAGGAAAAGGCCGATGGAATATACAGGTTTTTTCTGGGCCGGCCTCTGGTGGAAGAGATGAAAAGGGCAGGTTGGTGGTTTCAGGAGGTGAGGCTTCATGAGTGATGGCGCTGTCTCCTGTGAGGCCTTGGAGTATATTCGCATTCGCCAAAGGCGCATGTATGGAGTCATGGCCCTGCTCTTTTGCCTGCTCTGTGTGGGCTGTTACGCCCTTTTTGTGGGAAGCCTTTCCATAGACCTAAACGCCCTTTTGCGTTCGGTGTTGCAGGGTGGGCTTTCTTTAAGTGAGACCAATGCCCATATCCTGCTCAACATACGGCTTCCCCGCATACTTTCGGCCATTTTGGCAGGAAGTGGCCTGGCCCTGGCAGGCGCTGTCATGCAGAACCTGCTCAAAAATCCATTGGCCTCTCCCTTTACTCTGGGCATCTCTCATGGGGCTGCCTTTGGGGCCGCAGTGGCCATCTTGTTCTTTTCAGGAGGCCGAGTGGACAGCATGAATGCCTTTGCCATCTCCTATGTCTCTCCATACTCCGTGGTGTTTTTTGCCTTTGGCGGCGCCCTGCTGGCCGCAGTGGTTGTTTTGATGCTTGCCAGCCTGCGCAACATGGGCCCTGAATCCATGGTCCTGGCTGGTGTGGCCATGGGTTCCCTTTTTTCTGCGGCCACAATGGTGCTTCAATACCTGGCCAATGAATTGCAGGTGGCCTCCATGGTCTTTTGGACCTTTGGCGATGTGTCCCGTCCCAATTGGAATGAGCTTTGGATTCTAATGGCCGCCATGGCGGTCACCTCCTTTTTCTTTAAGGCCATGGCATGGGATATGAATGCCCTGCTGCTGGAGGAGGAAGAGGCCAGGTCCCTGGGAGTGAATGTGACTCGTTTGAGGTGGATTGGCATGTCTCTGGCCTCCTTTCTGGCAGCCGTTATCACCGCCTTCATGGGCGTCATCGGCTTTGTGGGGCTTTTAGGGCCTCATATGGCCAGGCGTGTTTTGGGCGAGGACCATGTCTTGCTGCTTCCAGGCTCGGCCTTCATGGGAGCGGTATTGCTCCTTGCGGCCGATACCCTTACACGCGGCCTTTTCAGCCCCTTTGTCCTGCCTGTGGGCACGATTACCTCCTTTCTGGGCGCCCCGCTCTTTCTGTATCTGCTCATTTACCGAAGGGAGCCCCATGCTTGAGGTAAAAGGGCTTTCAGTCTGCTATGGCACAAGGCCTGTGCTCACTCATGTGGAGTTTTCCCTGGCATCGGGTGGTGTGCTCTCTGTGCTGGGCAATAACGGTGCGGGCAAGACCACTCTACTTAAGGCCATAATGGGGCTTGTAAGGCCTAAAACAGGGGAGATTTATCTAAATGGCATAAAAATTCCCCTTCATTCTCGTAAGGAATCGGCCAGGATCTTTGCCTATGTGGCACAGAGCCCAAGGCGGTGCGGGCTTTCCGTCTTTGAATCCGTTTTGTTGGGCAGACGGCCCCATCTAAATGGAAGGCCTTCTGCAAGGGATTATCGCGTGGTGGAGCAGGCCTTGAGCTGTATGGGGCTCAATAATCTGGCCTTTCAGCGCCTCAATTGCATAAGCGGCGGCGAGCTACAGAAGGCGGCCATTGCCCGTGCCCTGGCCCAGGAACCCCAAGTGCTTTTGCTGGATGAGCCTACCAGTAATCTGGATGTGCGAAATCAGATGGAGGTGGAGACACTGCTTTGTAATCTGGCCAAAAAGCAGGGATTGATGGTCATTCAGGTGTTGCATGACCTCAACATGGCCCTACGCTTTTCAGACCGCTTTTTGTTTCTCAAGGACGGCCGTATTCACAAAATGGGTGAAAGAGATGTGGTGACCGCAAATGTAATTCATGATATCTATGGAGTGCAGGCAAAGATATTGAATGTGGAGGGCATTTCCATTGTGGTGGCTGTGTGAGTTTATGCTGGTCTTTAAAGTATCCACAGAGCACACCCCTTCCTTCAAAGCGTCATATATACCTCATAAGGACCTTGAGCCCAGAATCGTTCTTCGTGCAGCACATCCCAAACCCGCTCTCTTCAGAGAAGATAGTTTCAACAAAGATGCGTAACATAACCCTGGTTTAGGCTGTTTCTTGGGAGCTTCCATTATCTGACAGCCATCCCCATATCCCCGTGCTTTTGGCAGTCCGTGAAATGTAACAAAAGTTTAACAATGCCTTAATAGTCATGTAATCATTATCGTCTTTATACAATTCAGCATGACAACCTCGCAAATACCAACTGAAACTGTAGTAAGCTGTCCTGTTTGTAATTCAGAAGCCATATATAAATATGGAAAGACAAAGACAGGCAAGCAGAGATTTCGGTGCCTCATATGCGGAAAACAGTTCAGTTATGGTGCAAAAAAGCAGGAAATACAAGGTAAGCCCATCTGTCCTGAATGTGGCAAGCCCATGCACCTCTATAAAATCGAGGGAGAGATAATAAGGTTCAGGTGTTCAGGTTATCCTGTGTGCAAGACATTTAGAAAATTCAGAATAACGGAGGAAGATTAATTATGAGTTATTACATGCACAATGTCCCTGGAAGGTTACGAATTAAGAGTCCTGTTATCAAAAATAACAAGAAGATGGCAAATGAAGTGAAAAAGACCCTTGATATGCTCCCTGGCATTGCTGCTGTTGATATAAATCTCACAACAGGCAGCCTCCTTATAAATTATAATTCAAAGTCGGTTAATCACATGGATATCGTGGATATCCTGCAGAGAAATGGTTACTTCGATGCATCGAAGGCTGTAAACAATGATGAGTATATACACAGGGCTGCATCAAAGGCAGGTGCTTTCATCGGCAAATCCATCTTCAGCACCTTTGCAGGAATGGCATTGGAAGGAACACCACTGGCATTTCTGGCCGTCTTGATATAACTTGTATTCTTCTTATCAACCCTCCTTAATAAAGCCCATTAATAAATGGGCTTTATTTTTTGATATACTTATAGTTGAGAAATACTAGCATCTACACCTGCCAATACAGTTACAGTTGCACCAGTATCTATTTTCGAATTTTCGATGGTCTATTCTTTAACGCAAAGGCCACTGACACTTATCTCCCAACTCGAAAAGCTATCGTTTTCCCCCTTCTTTAACAAAGACTCCACCATCCGCCTGACGAGTATGGGTAAAAAGTCTTTAACCCTTGCCTGCCTTTTAAATCTTTCTAGCACTACGATGTAGAGTCTCTTGACCTCATCGACAGGGGTGCCTGTACCCATTGCGATCATCTCAATGGCATTTGAGTGTTGTCTTTCCTCTATTTCATCTTCATATAACAAATTGGCAGATTGTAGTTTATTTGTCGTCATAGTAATTTGTTAATGGAGTGGTTAAATTCAGCTTAACTCCTTTTAAGTAATTGCTTATTTTGCTGAATGTTAGAGCCACCGCAATCTTTTAAATGCTATATACATCAAAATTACCGGTACAATTGATGAAATAAGAACGATTATGAGGGTTGTATAGCGTCCCCAGAAGGTCCATGGATTGTTTATAGTGCCGGGCATATCTATATTCATACCGAAGAATGTTCCAACGATGGTAGCAGGAATGGAAAATGTAAACATGATTGTCAAAAGGGTAAGTATTTTATTGGTTTTTTCAGAACTGATAATGAAATCTGTATCTTTGTAGATTTCTACTGTCTCTTTGCATTCTTCAAGCAATGCCCATGCCTTGTCAATATAGTCCGAAAGATCGCTGAAATAAACACCTATGTCATCATTTGAAAATTTCTGAACCCTCTTCTCAAGGTCATGAATAACACTCCTTAAAGAAAATACCACCCTTCTCATGTTTGCTATATTGCGCCTCAGTTCCGTAACTTCCCTGACAGCATCCACCTTTTCATCAAAGACCTTATCCTCTATATCTTCAATCTCGGCAATTACCTTTCGCAGCATGAGCATGATGTTTTGAATAAGGCTATGGACTATCTCATAAAGCAAAAATGTGGGCGAATCTCCCATATATTTTTCACGGGCTTCTTCGTTTTCTTTGCAGTTTTGAAAAATCCTGTTTATCGGCTTTAGTTCTCCTGAATGAACTGTAACTAAGAAATCCCTGCCTAAAAATACGCCCACTTGTGATGGTATGGAAAACCTTTTTTCCTTCAGGTATCGCGGGGAATGGAGGATAATAAATAGATAGTCCTTATATTCGTCTATCTTTGGAAGCTGGCTCTTTGATATGCAATCCTCCACATCGAGGTGGTGAAAGGGATATAAACGCAACAGGTAATTCAGCAATGCAGGCGTTGGTGTATCAATGTTTATCCATACAAAGTTTTTTCCTTTTATGCTATTTAATTGCAATTCTTCCACTTCGGCTGCATAAGAATTGGCCATTTACACCTCTTCTTTCAGCATATCAGCCTTATCCGTTAATTCCCAAGGAAGACCTATATCCATCCTTCCCACATGGCCATAGGCAGCAAGCTTTTTGTAAAAGCCTCCTTTAATAGTAGATGGGAGGTATCTCAAATTGAACTGTTTTATTATTCCTGCAAGCCTGAAGTCGAAATACCTCTCAATAAGCACGGCAATCTCCTCGTCGGAAACCTTGCCTGTATTGAATGTCTCAACTTGAATGCTCACAGGTCGTGAAAGACCAATAGAATAGCTGAGCTGGACCTCGCATTCCTCGGCAAGACCTGCTGCAACAACATTCTTTGCTGCATAACGGGCTGCATAGGCGCCTATCCTGTCTATGCGCATAGGGTCTTTTCCGCTCAGGGCAGAATCGCTGTACCTTGAATATTCACCGTAGGTATCAACAGCATTCTTTCTGCCTGTAAGTCCTGAATGAACCGACGGGCCTCCTGGGATAACAGGGCCTTCCGGATTTATGAATATCTTTGTTTTGCTGTCGGGCCTGATCTCTTCGTCATGAAATGCCGGCCTGATGACATATTCCAGCATGTCATCGTGCAGTCTCTTTAAATCAGGGCCTCCGTTAGCCGTGGTCTTGTCCTGACTGGCGATTATAGTTATGGTATGTATGCGATGCGGCCTTCCATTTTTATATTCCACTCCTACCTGTATCTTTCCATCAGGCTCAAGATAAGGCAGTATGTGCTGGAATCTGACGGATGTAAGGCGTCTTGCCAGCTTGTGGGCGAGCCATATAGGCATAGGCATATATGATGCTGTTTGATTGCATGCAAAGCCAAAAACTGTTGCTTGATCTTGAGCGGCTATTCTATCTATCTCTTCTTCAGAGAGGTTTCTCTCATCAACATATTGTCTTTCCTGTCTTAATTCTTTAAGCCCTGTAAGAATACTACAGGTCCGTGCATTAAATGTGGTGTTTTCATTATAACCTATCTGTTTTATCACCTGTCGAGCTATATTCGGAAAATCCACGCTGGCAGTAGTTTCAAACCTTGCTGCTATGAATACAATGTTAGTAAAGACAGCGCACTCTGCCCTTATCCTCGAAAATGGATCCTGTTGTAAGCAGTGGTCGACTATTGCATCGCTTATTTGATCGCAGAGCTTGTCGGGATGTCCCTCTGTTACAGACTCGGATGTGAACATGAAATCCTTTTTCATTTTTCACCTCATTTTTTCGTAGCTTCATTCACCAACAGTGGCACTACTGCACTGCCTCCAATCACAAGACCATCAATCATATTTATGGGAGCAGCTCCCAGAAGGCTCCTCAATTTCGGCACTGACATAAACAGCACCTGTAAAGCAAAGGAGCCTCCGAGTGCGGCAGTAAGATATTTATTGGGCGGCAGCTTTTCCTTGTCAAATATAGAATGATTCTCCGAGCGGCAGCTTATGGCATGGAGGATTTGACCTATGGTCAGACCCATAAAGGCCATAGTACTTGCCCGCTGTCCCATGCCATATCTCATGATTCCATAGCCATAGGCCCCTAAGGCACCAGCAGAGAGCGTTGCAGCCTCAAATACTATCCTCTTAAAATCAGAGGACTTTATAATGGGATCATCAGGGTTTCTCGGAGGACGGCTTAATACATCGGGTTCGGGAGGCTCAAGGGCAATGGCAAGGCCAGGCGCTATATCCGATATGAGATTGATCCAGAGCAACTGCATTGCGCTGAGGGGCTGTCCGAGACCACCTGCAATGCCTGTGAACATAACCATTATCTCGCTTAGGTTTGTGGACAGCAGGAAATGTACAGACTTTCTTATATTGTTGTATATAGTTCTTCCGTGGCTTATGGCTATGATCATGGTTTCGAGGTTATCGTCCTCAATAACTATATCTGCAACCTCTCGGGCGACATCAGTGCCTGTGTGTCCCATTGCTATGCCGATGTTGGCTGCTTTCAGGGCCGGGCCGTCATTTATTCCATCTCCAGTCATGGCAACTATCTTGCCCGCCTTCTGGAGTGTCTGAACTATCTGGAGCTTATGTGCGGGGCTGACTCTTGAAAACACATGCACTCTTTCGCACATAGCCTTCATTACATCCTGATCTATATTCGCCAGATGCGTTGAGTCGAGGATCTCCAGTTGTTCTCCCCTGCTCAGATTCAACTCCTTGCCTATGGCATAAGCAGTCGGACTCTGGTCTCCTGTTATCATAACGGTATCTATACCTGCTCTATGAAATTCGCCTATTAACTCCTTTACACCATTTCTTATTGGATCTGCCATGCCCACAAGCCCGAGCCATATGAGCTCAGAGTTTAAAATATTTTCTGATGAATCAACTCCAGACTCTATTTCATAGTCCAGAAATGCATAAGCCACTCCAAGTACTCGCAGTGCATCGCCTGCCATGCGCTCATTTTCTATCTCTATATTCAGGCGGTTCTCCTCTGCAAGAGGCGTCTTTTTTCCGTCTTTCAGATGAAAGCCGCACATGGACAGGACCTCGGTGGGACTGCCCTTTACAGCAATGAGCTTTCCACTACGGTTTTCGCTGCCGAGAATTTTAATATCATGAATTGTAGCCATGAAATTATGGTTTTCTGAACGATGTTGAATTGTTAAGAGAGGAAATTTTTCTCTGAGCATCACAACATCAACGCCAGCACTCAATGCTGCATGGATGAGGGCATTTTCTGTTGGAGAACCATTAACGATATACCTATTGTTCTGCTTTGTCACAGCGCTCTCATTGCAGAGCACTGATACCTGAATAAGTCTGAGAAGTTCATCACACTGATATGGGTTAATAAAATCTTCTCTATTATGGCACAACTGTCTTGTTTCATCGTTTTCCAATGAGAAATTTCCATCAGACACCTTCATTCTTCTCATGCCCGTGTATATGGAGACCACAGACATCCTGTTCATTGTAATCGTCCCCGTCTTGTCAAGACATATGGTCTGAACAGAGCCTAATGTCTCCACTGCATCGAGGTGTCGTATCAGGACATTATGTCTGCGCATCTTCCTGATTCCAAGGGCAAGGGTAGTTGTTGCTACAGTGGGCAGACCTTCGGGCACGGCAGCAACTGCAAGGGATATGGATGTCTTGAGCATCTGCAACAGACCGTAACCACGGAGAAGTCCAATGATAAATACAATTCCGCATATAGCACCGCTTATCAGTACAAGCTGGCTGCCCATGGTGTTTAACTGTCGCTCTATGGGAGTTTGCGGAGGCCTTGCATCTCCAACGAGTGTCTGAATTTTTCCTATTTCGGTAAATCTTCCGGTTGCAACGACTACTGCAAGTCCCTGCCCGCCTGTAACGAGGGTGCCCATATACACCATGTTTGTCCTGTCTGCGAGGGGAATATCAGGAGTGACGGAGTCCGCATTTATTGATTCTGCGCTTTTTAAAACCGGCAGGCTTTCACCCGTAAGCGCCGACTCATCAATGCTCAAGTGGTGTGCCTCTATAAGCCTTGCATCTGCTGCCACATAACTGCCTGGCCTGAGAACAAGAATATCACCAGGCACCACTTGCTCTACACCAATTTCCTTTATGCTGCTATCTCTTATGACAAGAGTGGACGGCCTCACAAGACTCTTCAATGAATGGATGGTTTTCTCTGCCTGGCTCTCTGTGGTGTAGCCGATGGCTGCATTAATGGCAACCACACCCATTATAATAACAGCATCTGCCACCCCACCTGTTAGGACAGAAACACCGGCAGCAACGCCCAGCAGAGCAACTGGAAGGGACATGAACTGTTCCAGTAGAATGCTCAATCCTGAACGTGGAACGGATTCAGGCAAAACATTGGGACCGTATTTTTTGAGATTTTCTGTTGCTGATTCGCACGACAATCCATGGCTTTTATCTGCTCCAAAGAGATCAAGAACACATCGAGCTTCCATCAGATGCCATGCTTTAACGGCTTGGTCTTCAGCGTGTATAATCGACTTTCTTAATTTCCTTCTGCTGATAATGGATTTTTTAGCATTGTTATTGCGAGTCGAAGGCGAAGTAATCTCATGCTTTGCAGATTGTTCATTATTGTAATCAATAACAATGCCCTCAATAACCGATGCTATGGTATGAACCGTGTTGTTTGAATTGAAAAAGACGAGGATATTGCTAGTAAGTGTATTTACCGAGAAAGAAGTTATATCTTCTTTTTCTGATAGTTTGGACTCAAGATGTTTTTTAAGGGACTCTGAACGATAGAGCCCCTTTACCTTATATCTTGCCCTTCCTTTTATAGCGCTATGTACTACCTGAATCACACCCTGTTATTCTCCCCTTCTGCCCCGTGTTCTCGTGGTAACCTCTGGCGAGTCAGTTGTCTCTGGAGCAGGTGATGGGGTGACTTCAGGAGTTGCTGTGGGTCTCGGCTTTGGAAGTGCAGCACATGCGACTTCCTTTACACCTTCAACAACACCCACGAGCATGTCCTTGACAGCCTTCACAGCAGTGTTTCCAATAGTGCCTGCTGTTTCTATTGCGCCGCCAACAGCCACCTTTGCCACTTCCTCCACATTGCCTCCTATCTCTTTCGTGGCTTCGATAACTCCATCCACAGCCCTTCTGGCCACAAGGGCAACATCCGCTCCTATTTCTGCCGCGCCTTTAACGGCTCCTTTTACGGTTTGGGCTGCGGCTCCTACCACATCCCCACCTACATCGGCCACTCCCATAACAATCCCTTTTGCCACACTCTTTGTGCTTAGAATAAGACCAGTGCCCACCTCCTCAGTAGCCTGAATCGTGCCCTTTACGACATCCTTTGTGATAGCAACGCTTTCTGTTGCCACCGCGCCTGTAACCCTGAGGGTATTGACAACAGTATTCTTCACGAGACTCACAATCTCTGCCTCTATTTCATTGATACCCTTAAGGCTGCTCACCACACCCTCTTTGACGGCTGCACCAGCACTTCCTATGCCTTCGCCCATTCCCTTGTTTGCAACTTCTTGTTCGTTTGTCATATTAGACCTCCTTTTTTTAATGATTCTTTGTTGATAGGTTGTGAATGATGGAGCAATGTTAACCAATCCTTGTTACAGCATTGTGAATGCCCGTGTTACAATTTGATTAAGCTAGTAACTATCTTTATCTGGCCTTGCCTTTAAAAATATATTGAGGGCATACCAGAAGGCGGTGTACCATGCAGGCGCTGCAACATTCCCCCTGACTATTTGGTATATACCGGCACCTGCTAAAAATAGAAAGGCCAGCGTACCCATGTCCAGCCCCCCTCCTGTAGTGCTTTTAATGTGATTATTAATGCCTTTAAATGTAGCCGAGATCGTCCGCTGTAAATCCGTTGAATTAGCCTCAAACTTCTTAAGCCTAAAAATATTGTTTGCCTCTGCCTTCTCTGCAACTGCCTTAAAATCTCCACTGTGAATGAAAAGTGCGCTTCCGGTGAGGGGATTTGCCTCTATTTTCTCGATACAACTGCATTTGGACAATTCATCCTTCAAGGCCATGAAATAGGCTGCGTTCCCTTTTTTGGACGGGATCTTCAACCTCGTTCTTCCCGAAGATTTATGACTGCAGAAGGCATCTGGAATATCAGGCATCAGATCCCCCCTCAGGACAGGCAATATCTTTATGTTCCTCTGCCATCTCTGTCTTTGCCTCGGCCACTATATCCTCAATGACCTCTCCAACCTCTGCTATCGTTTCTTGGCCCTTTTCATACAGCATTATTCCGCCTTTTATGGCTGCCTTTGCTAAGGGTTTTATAACACTTGCCACAATGGGCATTACTACAGGTGCAAGTACTGCCGCACCAATGCCTATGGCAAGGCCGCTTACAATATTTCCCTTTAGTCCATTGTCAAAAAGTCCCATTACTAACCTCCTATTTTTACTTCTTTTACTCCCTAAATTTTTATTTCTAATCAAATATTACTGCCATAAAACTAAATGTGTCTATTGTTTTTTTCATTACTTACCTAAATTGACACCTTGTAGGACTTGATTTAACCAAAATTTAACTTTGTATTTATCATATTGTAACAATAAGCTGTAAAAATAAAATAATCTATTATTTTTTTCATTACTTACCTTAAAAAAGCCTTCGAGATTTAATTTAACCAAAATTTAACCTTATATTGCATAATGCTGTAATAATAATCTGTTTAATTTTGAATAAAAACTTGAATGGGTATTTTCAATGATTTCTTACAGGATAATTCACCATATTCCGGGACGCATAAGGATTGAGGTGCCGTTTATTAAAAAGCTCTCCAGATCGGAACTATTACAGATGTCAAAACAACTTTCTACTATTTCCATACCTGAAGGAATAAAAGACATCCGTCCTAATCCGCTATCAGGAAGCATAGTTATAACATACGAACATGGAAAGATAGACATTATCGAATACATAAAAACTGTATCATCCAACATGGAGATGCAGAAATTGGTGGGAGTAAGGGATTAAAAAGAACAGCCTAATATGTCCATGGTTCAACTTCACCTCGACCTCAAAACCTATGCCTCTCCAATTTCTACGCAATTCAGGTCACACCACCTCCCAGTTCATCGTTCACTCACTCTAATAGATAGGCATCACTATACCGCACAAGGCAGGTTTTTTATTCCACTTCTTTGAAGTGAGCACGCCGCAGGAGGCGACACATGCGCCATCCATGCGGGTGCCTGTCCTGAAATTTCGACAAAATCGTCGTAAAAGGGCTGTCTTTGTCGAGAGAAGATGGCCGTTATTGGCGCTAACTTACTGTATTTTCAAGAATATTTTTTGGCATCCTTCTTGAAATAAGAATTTGCGCATTTCAAAATTCAAAACACAGAAAGGAGCAGTAAAAATGAAAAGACATGTGTTTACTACGGTGTTGTTGGTTGTCGGTCTTTTGGCCACGGTAGCAGCCTGGGCTGGGCCAGGCAGAGGCATGATGGGTGGCGGTATGGGGGCCATGGATGGAACAGGTCCCATCGCCAATATTCTAAGTGGTACACCTGTCACCATCAATGGCACTGTCAGCCTGCTGGGGCCTTATGGTCAGGGCCTGCAAGTGGATCAAAACGGTCAGAAGGTAACGGTGTATGGCGTTGGACCGGCATGGTTCTGGAGCGCAAGCAACATGCCAGCCCTTCAGGTGGGTGATGCGGTCTCCATAGATGCCCGTGAAGTGACCCTTTGGGACGGCAGCAAGCGTCTGGTGGCCATGAGCATCGTCTCCAACGGCAAGACCTTGCAGCTCAGGGACACGACCACTGGTCTTCCTCTGTGGCGAAAGGCAGGAAAGGGTGGCTGCCCCAATTGTCCTGCTCAGCAGCCGGCAACTAAGTGAATCCATTGCTTGAATTGACAACATTTTTCCTAACCCTCTAATCTCCCTCTTACTTAAGCGGCCTTCAATTTCCAATGAGGGCCGCTTTTTTGTGTTGTTTTGCCTTGACATGTCCCTAACACAGATATCGAACCATAACTTCTTTGCATTATTTTTAATTGCGACAACCCAGATTCATGGCAATCTTATTCTAAAGACGGGATCGCTTTGCTTATCATCTTAAATTAAAATCGGACAAAATTATGTGCTATAAATCAGGATAAATGAGGGCAGTACAGTATTTGTTTAAAAATTCTCTTTGTTTTTTGCGCTAACTTCTTGACAACATGTTTGTTTTGTAATAAAGATGTCATCAGCGTTTCTATTTTGTGTTAAAAATCCTTAAAGGAGGGATTTCAATGAAGAAGATTTGGCTTGGTTTAGTGGCTGGTACATTTCTGTTGCCGGCTCCCATGCAGGCGATAGCTGCACCGCCCACAGCGGATCAGCTGGCTGCGCAGGTCGAAGCGCTCACAAAGCAGCTTGAGAGTCTCAAAAAACAGCTGGCTGAGGTCAAGGCCGCTCAGGACAAGACCTCTTCCACTGTGGAGTCTGTTTCCGAAAAGGTGGAAAAGTCTGCTAAATCCTTAAAGAGCAACCTGGAGTTTTCTGGAGACTATCGTTTCAGGGTCGATTCAACTCGTGCCCATGTAACCAACTATTGGAACCAGATGGATGTGCTCACCGCATCCAACACCATGACTCAATGGAATTCAGCCCAATTGGGCCAGAAGCTGATGCCCATGATGGCCATGTTTCCTCCTGCCCTTCAGCAGCAGCTTGGTGGCGTGATGCAGCAGTGGGATTCCATGTCCCAGCAGCAGCGGTTTGCGGTTTTGAACGGCATGATGGGCGCCCTCACCGAGCAGCAGCGCGCGGCCATGATGAACATGTTCGGTGCCGAGATGCAGAAGTCCTACAAGACGCAGAATGACCTGCTCTACACCAACAGGCTGCGTCTGAACATGAACGCCAAGCCCACCGAGAATGTGGAATTCAAGGGCCGTCTTTCCATGTATAAGATATGGGGAATGGAGTCTGCTGAAGCAACTGCGGTGCCTTTTGGCATGAATGGCTTTTTGTACGACCCCAATATCACCCGCCGTCCCAACGACAACACCGTTCGTGTGGAGATGGCCTATGTGAACTGGTCAGATATCGGCGGCCTGCCCATCTGGTTTTCTGTTGGCCGTCGCCCCACAGTGGATGGCCCGCCACTCAACCTAAAATACAACTATGACAAGCGCTATGCCACGCCTGTTGCACTTGGTGTGGATTGGACATTCGACGGTCTGACCCTGGGTTATCAGTACTCCGATCCAGTTCCAGGCAAGGCGCGTATCTGTTACGGCCGCGGTTATGAGGCCGGTTTTGCCAATATCCCCAATACGCCTTCCCTGAACGATACAGACCTCTACGGTCTGAGCTGGGATATCATTGATGACAAGAGCCAGAACCTCTTTGCCAATGTGCAGCTCTTCAAGGCAGCTGATGTGCCAAACTATATGGAGATGAGGCCCATAAACTTCCCCATGTTGGTGGACCCGGGTCAGCCTCTCCCCATCAACGATCCTTTGATGTCCACTGCCTACAAGGGCTATCAGGTGGGTGATATCTATCACCTGAGCGGTGTATTCATGCACAAGCTCATGGGCATAGATTACTTCCTGAGCGCAGGTCTGAACCGCACCGACAACCGTTTCGTGGATCACTATGGTATGTATCCAGGCCTTTTGAATGCCCCTGGCGAGGATGAGAATCATTGGGGCTGGGCTGCCTTCCTGGGTGTACGCATTCCAGTGGAGCAGTTGAACAGCAAGATCGGTCTGGAATACAACCATGGCTCTCAGTACTGGATCAGCTTCACGCCTGCTGCTGACGACCTCTACCTCTCCAAGCTGGCTACCCGTGGTGATGTGGCCGAGGTGTACTGGATATATGATATTCCTGACACCCCGCTTACCAAGTTCGGCAAGGCCTTTATTCGTGCCGGTTATCAGTACTACTGGATCGACTACACCAACAGCGGTAGCTGGATGGGCAAGCCTATCAAGATGGAGGATGCCAAGAGCCTGTTGAACGCACAGCAGTTTGCACCGGTGGATCACATGGACAACTTCTATGCCACCTTCGAGGTCTTCTTCTAAAGCATAAAGCTGTGGCATAATACCTTGCTTACCAAAGGGGCTGGAGACAGCCCCTTTTTTTGTGGCCGTTGTGTCTCTGTGTCTCAGGTCATTGGCGTCTCATCATGATACACTTGAGACACATTGATACACCATTGATACAAAAGGCATGAAAACGCAGGGCAGGGCATTTAATTTATCGTAAGGATATCAGATAGTTATTTTTATATTACTTGGCATTGTCTTTGAATGTAAAGAACAGTAACAAGGTAGCGCTACGCCTCATTCTTCTATCCTCATTTATGTAAGCGATGAAGGAGAATGAGGGTGGGGTATCTCTCAGTTTGCGATGCAGGGCTTGGTAAGTCTTATTTCCCGCATACGGTTAAGGGAACAGGAAAGGTTGCTGTGCAGGCCATGTGCCTGTCCGTAAAACAACATGACAGGATGGTTTATGCCAACAGAGCAGGAACTTTTCAAAAAGGTATCGAGGCTGGTGACCGATATGATCATCCTGGCGGATGAGGGGGATGAGTTCTGCCAGCACGACAATTGTCATCTGCTTTTCAGTATCATTCGGGATTCGGCTTATCGCATTAAACAGGAGCTGGAACGGCAGCAGCAGGTATCTCAACTATCTATTTCCTGCGGATGCCGTTAGCGCCTTTTTAAACACAAAATCTTTTATTTCAAGGAGGCAAGGCCTATGGATGTCTTGATGTTGTCCAGGTTGCAGTTCGCTGCAGCCAGTGTGTTTCACTTTCTTTTCGTGCCCCTGACACTGGGGCTTTCCATCCTCACAGCCATCTATGAGACCATGTATGTCAAGACCGGCGACGAGGATTACAAGCGGGCGGCCAAGTTTTGGGGTAAGCTTTTTCTCATAAACTTTGCCCTGGGTGTGGTGACCGGTATCACCCTTGAGTTTCAGTTCGGCACCAACTGGTCCCGTTATTCCAAGTATGTGGGTGATATCTTTGGTTCCCTGTTGGCCATTGAGGCCACTTTGGCCTTTTATTTAGAGTCCACCTTCATCGGTGTCTGGCTCTTCACATGGAACAAGGTCAAGCCCAAGACACACGCCCTATTTATCTGGCTGGTGGCCATTGCATCCAATATCTCCGCCCTCTGGATTCTGATAGCCAATGGCTGGATGCAGCACCCTGTGGGATATACCATCCGAAACGGCCGAGCGGAGCTGGTGGATTTATGGGCGGTTGTTACCAATAAATTTGCAGTGTTGGAGTTTCTGCACACCGTATCAGGCGCCTATATCCTTTCTGGGTTCTTTGTGATGGGGGTGTGCGGCTATCATCTGCTGCGAAAAAACGAGGTGCAGTTCTTCAAAAAGTCCTTCAATGTGGCCGTGACCTTTGCCCTGGTCTTTGCCCTTTTCGAGGCCTTTAACGGCCATCTGCATGGTGCAGAGGTGGCAGAGACTCAGCCTGCAAAGCTGGCAGCCATGGAGTCCCATTGGGAGACCGCCTCCAGTGTGCCCATGTATTTGTTGCAGATTCCTGATCCGGCCAATGAAAGAAACAGCGTACAGGCCATTCCCATTCCAGGCATGTTGAGCATGTTGGCTCATCATGACCCATCGGCAACGGTCAAGGGTTTAAAGGACTTCCCTGCATCTGAAAGGCCACCTGTAACCCTTACCTTCTGGTCATTCAGGCTCATGGTGGGCCTGGGCTTCCTCTTCATTCTCATAGCCGGGCTCGGCTGGCTCAAGCGAAACGACATTGAAAATCAGGCCGGCTTGCTTAAGCTCTTTATCTATGCCATACCATTGCCTTATCTGGCGTCGGAATTGGGTTGGGCTGTGGCTGAGGTGGGTCGTCAGCCCTGGATTGTCTATGGGCTCATGAAGACAGCGGATGCTGTTTCTATTCTGGATGTGAGCCAGGTGGCCATTTCTTTAACGGCCTTTGTGGTCTTTTATTCCATTCTTGGCCTGATTGATTTCTATCTCCTGTCCAAATATGCCCGCAAAGGGCCTGTACACTAAAAAAGGAGGAATAACTCTATGCTTGAGACCATTTGGTTTATACTTTGGGGTGTTTTGTGGGCTGTCTATTTCATGCTGGATGGATTTGACTTAGGGCTTGGAACACTGCTTCCTGTGCTTTCCAAGAACGAAACGGATCGCCGCATCATCTATAACTCCATGGGGCCGTTTTGGGATGGCAATGAGGTCTGGCTCATCACCGCAGGCGGCGCCACCTTTGCAGCCTTTCCTGTGGCCTATGCGGTGATGTTCAATGGCCTGTATTCCGCACTGCTACTGCTGCTGTTTGCCTTGATCATTCGCGGGGTGTGCTTTGAGTTCAGAAACAAGATTGACAGTGATGGTTGGCGCAAGTTGTGGGATGCGGCCATGGTGATCGGCAGCTTTTTGCCTGCCCTGCTTTTGGGTGTGGCCTTTGCCAATATCTTTGAAGGTCTGCCCATTGATCAAGACGGTGTGTTTCAGGGTGGTCTCTTTACCCTTCTAAACCCCTACGGCCTGGCAGGCGGCGTGCTCTTTGTCCTGCTCTTTTTAGTGCACGGAAGCCTGTGGTTGGCACTCAAATCAGAAGGGGCGCTGCAACAGAGGGCTGGCGCCATGGCCAAAAAGCTCTGGCCGGTGCTTCTGGTGGTAGCGGTTTTGTTTTTGGCCTTTACCTTGGTGGCCACAGACCTCTTCAATAACTACTTCAAAATGCCTGTGCTTTGGATTCTTCCCTTGATAGCTGTGCTCGCCCTGTTGGGGACCTTTGTGTTCATTCGACAGGCCGCCTGGCTCAAGGCCTGGCTGTCCTCGGCCGTGACCATTCTATTTGTGACATTCTTCGGTGTGGCAGGCCTTTTCCCCAGGCTTTTGCCTTCAAGTCTCAATCCGGCCTATAGCATTACCATTCAAAATGGGGCTGCCAGCCAGTTGACCCTTAAGATCATGTTGGTGGTGGCATTGATTATGGTGCCCATCGTCATTGCATATCAGCTGTGGGTGTATCTGTTCCTGGGGAATAAGGTGACAGAAAAGGACCTGGCCTATGAAGAGGCATATTGACAGACTTATCTAAATGTTTTTTATTAAATCTATCGAGATGTTCTCATAAATAAAACATAAGGAGGGTTTTGTTATGTTCAAAGAAGGTGTGTCTGTTGGTTTGGGTGTGGGATTGGCATTGTTGGCATCTTCGGCTGTGGCGGGTCAGTTTGATCAGTATGTAATGCCGGTCAGTAATCCCATCTATGATGGCGATGCCCGAAATGTTACCATGGTGCGGCCTATTTATCTGCGTCAAAACCTGCCTGACAAGGTGGATACCATTGTGGGAAAGGTGCCTGTGGGTGGATATGTGAATGGTTTTGCCCTTCAGGCCAGCTATGCCATCAACGAGCGGATGTCCATAGTTGCAGTGAAAGACGGCTATGTGGATTGCAATCCTGACCACACCTTAAACGACCATAACGGCTGGGCTGATATCGCTGCCGGGCTTCAGTATTCGTTTTTGTATATGCCCGAGCAGGATTTCATTTTGACAGGCCGTTTGGTGTACGAGAGCACTACTGGAAGCGATCAGGTCTTTCAGGGCAATGGAGATGGCAATATCAATCCCAGCATACTGTTTTTGAAGGGTTTTAATGGGTTTCAGTTCTCCGGCGCCCTTGGCCTGGTACTCCCCGTGGACAATGATGAGGAAAATACCCTGTTTTATGACTCCTGGCATGTGAGCTATGCAGTTACGCCCTGGTTCCATCCCTTGGTGGAACTCAATCATTTCCATGTGTTGAGTGCAGGGGACAGGGATGTGCCCAAGGCTGGCCTTGGCGCCATCGGTACCCATCAGGAGGACGATCTGGTCGCTGGCATTGCCAAGTTCAATGGCTGTGATATCATCAATTTAGGTGGTAAGCACAGTGATGATAATAGAGACATGGTCACAATGGCTCTGGGTGCCCGTTTCAAGGTGAATCAGTGGGTGGATTTGGGTGCTGTCTATGAGTTTCCGCTTACGGATGATTCCAAAGGCCTGTTGCAGGATCGTCTGATGGTGGATGCCATGTTCACTCTTCGCTTCTAATTTTAACCCGTTTGCGAAGTATTTTTTAGCGGGATACCCCATGGTATTCCGCATTTTATTTTTAGGAGGTCCTTCATGCGCTCCAATAAACTTTTGATCATGGGTTCCAATGCTCGCGTCACCAACCTTCCAGTCAAGGAGGTGAGCCTTCTGGCCCAGGGCAGTCTGCCTGCTTATGGCTATAATCCAGGGGACTTCATCGAACTCCTGGCCGGCAATGTAACAGTGGTGGAAGGCCGGGTGGAGGAGTGTATCACCTGGTTGTCATCCTTTTTGACCAATACAGAGCTGACCCCTGAGTTCAATACCGTTACCTATGGGGCACAAAAGGAGATATTTCAGATATTTAAAAAGACCTCCTTCAACGACACTCACGATGCAGGCCATGGCTGGTTTATGGTGCATCAGATCTTGCCGCCAGGAGGAAGGCATGCGGAGCCGGATACATTAGAGATTACGAATGAAAACAGGCATAAATTTCAAAACAATAACGGCATCATCATAGTGGATGACGGTGGAAGCCCTCCAAAGGTGGCGGATCAATTGCGGGAATGGAACCCTGATGCCTGGGTGATTGCCCTTGGAATCAGCGCCGCCAAATGGGAGTGCTGGGCAGACCACTTCGGTGAGCGGTTTACGCTTTTTTGCAGGCGTTCTGACCTGGAGACCACGCGTATGGAGATGGACAGCGCTATTTTGTGGGAGACCGTTCTTGCCATGACCATCAGAGGGCTTAAGAATCCAGAGGTGGGGCTCTTTGACTTTATGACCAATCGCTTTCGCTGCAATATCGTGGTGGAGATGTACCCAGGAGGTCTGCTTTTTATTACCCCTGAGCACATATTCTTTCGCCACAGAGAGGGCAGGGGGGTGAGGCCTGACAGGGAGGCTTCTCGAGAAAGAGGGTCTGTACCCTGTCATGATACCATGCCGGTGGCCATGCTGGCCATCGACAGCCTGCGTCTGGGCCATGTGCCATCGAATCGTGAATATATCTTTGACTTCTCCAGGCGTGTGCTCACCAACTGGTTTCAGATATTTGATTACGGCTATTACTTTAGTGACAGCTTGGAGTTTCCCAATATAGACTTTAGAGAGACATATCCCAGCGGTGCCCCATGCAGTATGATTGACAGAGGGGATGACAATTACTTTTTTGAGCTGCCTCATATCTCGTTGGAGTTGGATAAGACCCTGGAGCTCCTCTCCAGCCAGCAGTGGACTCCAGAACGAAAGGCTGCGCTCAGAAGTTTTCTGTCCCGCAAGACCTGGCTGTGCAGTCTTCCTGAAAAGAAAAAGGGCATACATCCACCCTATTTCGATGTGATTCTGCGCATATTGGGGCATCTAAAGGACGAGGTAAACCGTAAAAATGGTTTTAAAGGATTGCGCATGTTTCAGCTGGGCAATCTCAAGACCATAGACCCTGCGGAGTTCGAGCCGGTGATCACCCTTTACAATGTCATAGACAGTTACATCACCAAGGAAAATTATAAGCGGCCTCTGTGTATCGGGGTGTTCGGCCCGCCTGGGTCAGGCAAGTCCTTTTCCGTGGAGGAGGTGGCACGAGTCATATCCCACAGGTTTGCTGTCAATCCATTTGACTTCTTTCAGTTCAATCTGACGCAGTTTACAGGCCCTGAAGAGATAAACGCCGCCATTGACCTGGTCAGGGCGTCTGTGGCACGAGGCAAGATACCCATCGCCTTCTGGGACGAGTTTGACTGCCGTTATGCTGGAGATGAGTTCGGCTATCTGCGCTATTTTCTGCCTGCTATGCAGGATGGCGTGACCTATGTCCATGGCACACCGCGCTATATCGGCAGGTCCATCTTTGTGTTTGCAGGCGGAGTAAAGTCCTCCTGGAACGATATGATGGATATTCTGGAAAAGAGTGACGCAGAGACCCTGCAAATGGTGAAGACCCTCAAGATCCCTGACTTCATGAGCAGACTTAGAGTGGTTTTGGACATAGAAGGCATAGATATACCGGATCGCCTGCTGCGGGATTCCTCCACGCCAGAGGAATTGGAGGAGCTGGAGCGCATTCTGATGAAGCGCGCCCTCATCATAGCGCACCAGATGAACAGCCACTGGAAAAAGGCGGCCAGAAAGACATCAGGCCTGCTTTTACGCCTGCTGTTGGCTGATTATAAATTCGGCGCCCGTTCCATGGAGGCGGTGATAGAGACCAGCCAGGTGGCTGACAAGTTGGTTTACGGCCTGCCTGAGCTCATTCCTCCTCCTGCGGCCCGCATACACGCCCAGTGGCGCGTGGATCTGGAGCGCAGAGTGGATGCGGTGAGAAAGGAGTTAGGGTTGCGGGGAGTCTGGTAGCCGACCTTATTCCTTAAAGAGTGTGCAGATAAAAACCTGATAACTGGCGCAAATAGCCTTGTGGTGCTTGAGATATGCCTGTTCTATGCGCTTAAGGCCTTGACTGCTCATGCGCAGAATCTCTCTGTGGCCTGGCCTTGGTTTGTAGGCACCAAGCCCCTGATTCGCCCTTTCAAAGGCGCGGGTATTGGCCGAGACACCTGTGAGCTTCAGTGTCTTTAGCAGGTGCAACAGATTGTCATATCTCCGAGTGATCATCACCTCTTTCATGCGCACAGAAGGCGATATGCTGCATAAAATGGAGTAAAGCCTTTCCCTGCTCAAAAAGCCTGTTGCAGCCAGGTGCTGGGCATCAAAACCTGCCTCATGCAGGGCAGTTTGAAGCTCTTTCAGGCTTTGGGGCCCAAAAAAGGAGAAGTGGAGTATGCCATGGCCTGCCAGCAGGTCATAGGCGGCCCTGATGGACCTTTCTGGTGTCTGAAACCATTGAAATGTGCTGTTGGAGGTGATGAGGCCAAATCGTGTTTTGGCACAAGAGAATGGAAGTTCCTCACCATCTGCACATAAAAAGGAGATATTTGTAGGGGCAAGCGGCGCATGAACGGCCTGGGAGAGTGCCTGAAACGATGATCTCAGGCTGTTTTGGGCCTGTTTTATCATGTCAAAGGAGATGTCCAGGGCTGTAAGCCTGTATTCACGGCTGCCAAGGGAATGCTTGAGGTGTTCCATGAGTAGGGCGGTATAGCACCCTGTGCCACAGCCGATTTCCAAGATATGCAGCGGACTCCTTGAGGAAGGCATGGAAGGGAGCTCAGCCAGCAGCAGGTGCGCCACCTCTCGCTGCACCGAGGCCCATGAGTCATAGCTGTGTGCTGCCCGAGAAAATGAGTCACAGATGGCCTGTTTCAAGATGTCTTGCCTCTTCAAAGCCGTTTTTAATCTTTGCTCAAAAAGCGCTGCATTATTTGGCTAAAATCCTGGTGTAGAAACGGAAGATGCCCTGTGTTCAATATGGCTACCTCAGTGCCCTCAGGGCATTTGGGTATGCGATGGAGTGGAACGATGATATCCTTTAAGCCATGGCATAGCAGGAGCTCTTGAGGCTGAATGCCCTCTATTCTTGCCGAGTGAGACGCCAGGTAGTTCAACCCCCAAATTATATCTTGAAGTCGCGCTCGTTGCAAAAATCTGGGTTGCAGGGCCTGGCAGAACCAGGAATAGGCCTCCTGCTGGCCGATAAAACACCTCTTGTAGAGGTGTCGCAGGTAGCTATTTAGGTCCTTTTCTGCGGCCTGAATCTGCATTTCTATCTCATGCGCTGCAAAGGAGTCCCTCACTGCCACCAACACCAGCTTATGAATGCTGTGCGGCAGTTGTTCCTTGAGTTTAAGTGCCAGTAGGCCTCCCAATGACCAGCCCATTACATGGCATTTCAGTCCTTCTTGCTTCAAAAGCCCTGCCATGGCCTCGAGCATCCCTGAATGGGGTATATCGGGCAAATAGATAAGTCGCCTGTGACCAAAAGAAGGCGGTTGAACGAGGCCCAGGCCGTTCATTTCCAGAAGGATCTCAGGGCCGAAACCCAGGCCAGGTATGAGGAGCAGGGGGAGGTCAGAGGACATCTTTTAGTGCGGCTACCAGGGCACGAATGTCTTTTGGAGTATGCAAGGCCGTTAGGGAGATGCGCAGCCTGGAGGTCCCCTTGGCCACGGTGGGTGGACGAATGGCCTTTACATAAAAACCTCGCTCAAAAAGCCCCTGTGCGGCCTTTAGACAGGGCTCTTCTGCGCCGATTATGATGGGCAAAATCTGGGAAGAACTAAAGGTCTCAATACCCAGTTCATTTGCCAGCAGTTGCGATAACAGGGCTATATTGCTGTGAATGAGGCTGCGCCGTTTTTGAAGGTGAGGCATGAGTTCCAGGGCTGCCAGATTGGCCCCCACTACGCCAGGTGGCAGGGCGGTGGAGAAGATGAAGGATCTGGCATGGTTGATCAACTGGTCTTTGATGGCATGGGAACAGGCTGCAAAGGCGCCGAAGCTGCCAAATGCCTTGCCAAAGGTGCCGATGAGCACATCCACTTCAGGGGCAGCCTGTACATGAACTAACCCTTCCCCTTTTTCACCGAACACGCCCAGGGCATGGGCCTCGTCTAAAAACAGGTGGACATCATAGCGTCTTTTGAGGCTCAAAAGCGTCTCCCAAGGCGCCATGTCGCCGTCCATGCTGTAAAGGGTCTCTGCCACAATCCAGGCCTTTTTAGCAGAGGGTCTGTGTGAGGCAAGCAGCTCTTCTAAGTGCGCCATGTCGTTGTGCCGAAAGCGATACAGCCTGGCACGAGAAAGGAGTATTCCATCTATGATGCTTGCGTGCACCAATCTATCTGCAAAGACGAGGTCATTTCTGCTGACCAGTGCTGAAATGACGCCTGTGTTGGCCAGATAGCCCGCACCAAAGAGCAGGGCCGCCTCAGTGCCCTTGAAGGCGGCCAGCTTGGCCTCCAATTCGTGATGAAGCCTGGTATCTCCGCTCATGAGCCTGGAGCCTGTGGCGCCCACACCCCAACGCCCCATGGCCTCAATAGCCGCCTGCATCAAACGGGTGTCCTGTGCCAGACCTAAGTAGTCATTGGAGGAGAAGTCAATGAGCTCACGGCCTTTTATGGAGATGAGTTGAGGGCGGTTCAGCGTCGTGTCAAGCCCCGGCCTTAAACAGGTATCACACGAGGGCTGAAGGGCTATTTTGAGGGGCCCTTTGGGTTCAAGGGTGCGTTTTGTGGGCATGGTGCGAGCTTTAGTCTTTTGAATGGCTGATTTGTAGAGGCATGGCAGCGCCATTCAAACAGGCATCGAGTGGTATTTAATCGTGTTTTAATGGCCAGTAGATAGTAAATGTGCTGCCCTTGCCAGGCTCGCTCTTTACATCTATGAGGCCTTTATTGCTATAGACGATTCCATAGACCGTGGCAAGCCCTAACCCTGTGGCCTGGCCCATGGGCTTGGTGGTGAAAAATGGTTCAAAGATGCGAGAGATGAGCTCTGGTTCCACGCCCCTTCCTGTGTCTGTTACAGTGAGTTTCATATACCTGCCTGGTGAAAGGCATGGGCAGGGGGCATCAGCTTGTGAGTTTTGATTCGTGGAGGCTGGAATGGTCAGATATTCCGTTGTGATGAGCAGTTGTTTGTTGGGCATGTCATTCATGGCCTCACATGCATTTTGTGCAAGATTTAGAACGATTTGTTCCAAATCCCCTGGTTTTATGAGCACAGGCGGCAGGTCTGGATCGAGCCTTAACTCCAAGGCGACCCCGTGAGTCTTTGCCAGTTCATGCAGGGCGGTAAGGCCATTGAGATAGCCATTGACATTCATGGGAAAGGAGGCTGCATGGCACTGTTCTGTGCTGAAGGCCATGAGTTTGTCTATTAAGGAAAGGGCCTGTTCACACCCCTGCTCCATGCGATTTAGATGGGGTGTGATTTGAGGGGTTTCATGGCGTCGTATCAATTCTATACTGCCTTTGACGCAGGTCAGGATGTTGTTGAAGTTGTGTGCAATTCCGTTTACTAACTGGCCTATAGCGGCAAGTTTGCTGGCCTCCAGCAGCCTGGCCTGAAGGGCAGCGTTTTCAGCCTCCATGCGTTTTCGTTCGCTGATGTCGCGAAAGATGCCCACAGTGGAGAGAATCCGTCCATCTTTTTCTTTATTGAGGCTGAGATTGCCTTCCACCCAGACGGTGCGTCCTGTTTTGGAGATAAAGCGTGTCTCCACTCGGCCCAATACCTTGCCGGACATCAGTTCTCGAAAGGCGAGATTGCAGTGCTCCCGCTCTTCTGGATGTATGATGTCCATGTATGTAAGGCCTGCAAGTTCGTTTGCGGTGTATTCCAAGGTTCGAAGCCAGGCCGGATTCACATAGGCAAAGGTGCCATCGTTTTTGACGCATTGAATCAGGTCGTTGGCGTTTTCGAAGATGGTTTCGTAGTGTATGTTATGCATTATATCTCAAATGAAGTTGGTGTAGTGGTAAAATCAATGTTTTGATAAAAAATTTAAAAATTAATAAAAAATAGATAGTAATTTTATCAGCGCATGATTTGTATTGAATTATTATATTATAGCACATAATTTGTCCAGTTTTAAGATGCATGTTCAAAGGAGGTACCCGTGTCTGCCATGCTCCACCTGAAGGTGGCGATGGCGAGAAGACGGCCGACCGCTTTCAGTTCCGGCTCAACAACTATTAGTTAAAACAAAAACAGGACAGATTATTTGCTCGTAACAGAAGGGTGTTATCTTAAAGGTGATAACGTGAAATATTAAAAAGGAGATTGAGCCATGGCATACAAGGATCTGCAAGAATTTATAGGCCTTTTGGAGAAAAAGGGGGAACTGGTACGCATCACACACCCAGTAAGCCCTGTATTGGAGATCACAGAAATAACCGACCGAGTCTGCAAACTGCACGGCCCAGCCCTCCTCTTTGAAAATGTGCCTGGTTATTCCATGCCTGTGCTGATGAATGCCTTTGGTTCCTATAAACGCATGTCCATGGCCCTGGAGGTGGAGGACCTCAACGCCCTTTCCGAGGATGTGGCCAATTTCATGGAGGCTGAGGCGCCCAATACCCTCATGAAAAAGCTGAAGATGATACCAAAATTGAGCAGATTGGCATCAGCCTCCCCGCGCATGGTTCAGAATGCGCCCTGCCAGGAGGTGGTCTATAAGGGAGATGCCGTGGATTTGACCAGGCTTCCTGTGCTCAAGTGTTGGCCTCAAGACGGAGGCCCCTTTATCACACTGCCTCTGGTCTTCACACGGCATCCAGAGACCGGTGTGAGAAATGTGGGGATGTACCGCATGCAGGTCTTTGATAGAAACACCACTGGCATGCACTGGCACACTCATAAAGGCGGGGCCCAGCACTATCGAGTGGCCGAGCGCTTGGGCAAAAGGCTGGAGGTGGCGGTGGCCATAGGGCCTGACCCTGCCATGACCTATGCGGCCACAGCACCCCTGCCGGATGACATAGATGAGGTGGTGTTTGCAGGTTTTTTGCGCCATGCGCCCGTGGAGCTGGTGAAGTGTCTCACTGTGGATTTGGAGGTGCCCGCCCATTCCCAGATCGTGCTGGAAGGCTATGTGGAGCCATTTGAGCGCCGTGTTGAAGGGCCATTTGGAGACCATACAGGTTATTACTCCCTTTCCGATGAGTATCCCGTGTTTCATGTCACCTGCATGACTCACAGAAAAAAGGCCATCTATCCCTCTACCATTGTGGGTAGGCCGCCGCAGGAGGACTGCTACATGGCCAAGGCCACGGAAAGGCTCTTTTTGCCCCTCATTCAAAAGACCCTGCCCGAGATCCTCGACATCAATCTGCCTCTGGAGGGTGTCTTTCACAATTTGGCCTTTGTCTCCATAGACAAACGCTATCCAGGGCATGCCAAGAAGGTCATGCATGCCCTTTGGGGCCTGGGCCAGATGATGTTTTGCAAGATCATCTGTGTCTTTGATGGGGAGGTGAATGTTCAGGACCTCTCCCATGTGCTCTGGCGGCTGGGAAATAATGTGGACCCACGGCGGGATATTGTATTTGTAGATGGGCCTGTGGATGCCTTGGATCATGCCTCTCCTCTGCCTCACTATGGCAGCAAGATGGGCATAGACTGTACCCGTAAGTGGCCTGAAGAGGGTTTCACCCGGCGCTGGCCGGATGTAATAGAGATGGATTTGGATGTGGTGGATAGAGTCAATAAGATGTGGCATAAATTGGGTATTGGGCGCAAAAAAGTGCAATAAAATTTCTCTCAAATTGCGCGATTGAATTCAACAAAATAAAAAGTAATTGTGAGTGGGATTGATGCTAAATTCACTTAAGGAATTTGTGTGAGCGAACGGACATTTTTAGGGCTCCATTTATGTTTTTGAAAAACCTGTGACAGCCTTAAAAAGCACTTGGCAAACAGGGTAGATTGTGATAGAGAAAATGCAGTCTGTTTTTTGGCATTTTATTCATAACCATAAAGGAGGATTTCACAAATGGCAGTTTTCGTAATGGGGCACAAAAGCCCTGACACCGATTCAGTGACCGCAGCAGTGGCATTTGCAGAGCTTCAGAAGGCCCTTGGCGTGGATGCAGTTCCATGCCGCCAGGGTGACCCCAACCCTGAGACCGAGCTCGCATTTAAGAAGTTCGGCGTCCCCATGCCCGAGCTCATGACCGATGTCACCGGCAAGCAGTATATGCTGGTGGATCACAGCGACATCAAGCAGGCCCCTGACAACTGGGACAAGGGAGAGCTGCTGGCAGTAGTGGATCACCACAAGATCGGCGACATCACCACCGCCAGCCCCATCTTCTTCTGCGCCATGCCCGTAGGTTGCACCGGCACCGTGCTTTACAAGCTCTACACCGATATGTTCAAGAAGCCCATTGACTCAAAGGTCGCAGGGCTCATGCTCTCTGCCATTCTGAGCGATACAGTACTCTTCAAGTCACCCACCTGCACCCCTGACGACAAGGCCGCTGCAGAGGCCCTTGCCAAGATCGCCGGTATCTCTGACATCAAGGCATGGGGTCTGGAGCTGGCCAAGGCCAAGAGCTCTGTGGAGGGCATACCTCCCATGGACCTGATTCACAGGGATTACAAGGACTTCAATATGAGCGGCAAGACCGTTGGTATCGGACAGCTTGAGCTGGTATCCCTGAGCCAGGTCAGCAACGATCTCAAGTGTGCCATCATGGACAACCTGAAGAAGATGAAGGTGGACGGCAACCGCCACAGCGTATTTTTGATGCTCACAGACACCATGGAGAAGGAAGGCACCGAGCTGTTGGCTGTCACCGATGACCCATCCGTAGTGGAGAAGGCCTTTGGCAAGAAGCTGGAAGGCAATTCCGTGTGGCTGCCAGGCGTCATGAGCCGCAAAAAGCAGATGGTGCCTCCGCTGGAGAAGGCATTTGCCAGCTAATTTAGTAACTGATTGATTCTTTGATTGATAAAAACGGAGCGGCTATGAAGGTCGCTCCGTTTTTTTGTGGGTATTATTGAAGATGGTTTTATCCCCCCAGGGCCTTGGCCAGGTCTTTGAATGTGATGGCCAGAATATGTGTCTGACCAGTACCCATGAAGAAATCACCGGTTACCACCACTACATAGAGTTCGTCTTTGTATGTGAAGACCGACTGAACCGGTCCGTCAAATGCCGTGTTCAGTTTTCTCAAAACCAGCCTGCCGCCTGTGGGGTAAAGGATGCCCACAGTGCCTTTGGATGGAGCGCCGCCCACCATGTTCCAGAAGGTGTTTTCATTGGCGGCTATGGCTGCCACAGCGGTCTCCCCTGTTTTTACCACAGCAGGTTGGCTCCAGATGACAAATGTCTTGGGGTTGGAGATGCCAGGAAGTGTTGGTTCCACCTGCACAGTCTTGATGGAGCCCCCTAATGGCTCCGCTGACTCGTAGATCAGGCGGTTCCTTTCATAGACCACCAGTTTTTTGCCCACATTATAATAACCGTAATCCATGGCCCCGTTGCCGTTGATGTCGGCTATGAAGGCGCCGTTTATGTTCCAGGAGGCAGGCACGCTGAAGGCCTCCTTTTTGACCACATCGTTTCCAGAGACCGCAAGTTTGTGTATGGCTGCGCCGAACAGGTCTTCCTTGTCGAAGTTTTGGCCGATGAGGGTCTCTTTGGTGCCATTTCCATCCAGATCAAAGAAAGACATCATATAGCCAATATTTTTGGCGACAACCTCTATGTGGTCGCCGTTGAAGCGCAACATGCGGGATTTGAAGCCTTCCTTGGGAATATAGATGTTTAGGGCTATGAGCCCGTCGGTGCCCACGGAAATGCCCAATACCTCTCCAAAACCGTCATAGGAATAGCTGAACCGTTCAGGTTTGCCAGCGGGTTGAATGGAGACGGTTCGTTTGCTGAGATATATGAAATAGAGGTTGTTGGATGCATCCAGCTTGGCAAGTTCCACGTGGTCCACCAGAAAGTCCAGGCTTCCCACATGCCTGAATGACTCAAATGTGAGTTGTGTGCTCGAGCCCTTGATGCCAGGGATTGGCCCTGCGCCGGCTGAAGGAGTGGCTGGCTGTGCCTTGGGCAGCAGTGAACTGGTCTTATAAAAGGCTATTGTCTCACCGCCGCTCCAGACAGTGACTATGTCTTGAGCCGCGTGAACAAAGATGCGATCCGTCTGTGCGGGTGGAGTAAATGTCCCCTGTGTGCGGGTGTATGCCTCCCATTTCAGATGTGGAAGCCTGGAGCGCATGAGCTCATACAACCCTGTGCCTTCGCTGGTGCCGTCCTGAAAGATCACTGGAATCTCATCGAATCGTCTGGCGAGCTGTCCTTGTTTGGGCCTGCAGTTGGGTTGAATGCAGGTATAGGTTATTTCGCTGAACTCCTGTTCCACCTTGACGGTGCGGCCATGGGCGATGGGGGTGCTCAGCTGTCCCAGTGACTTGCCTGTGGCAGGGTCGGTTATGCCCTCTCCTGGCTCGAAGATAGTCCACAGGTCACCCTTGTGCACACCGCTTGTCTTGCCTTTATTGATGAGTACTCGGCCGTCGGATGTGGTGAGAATCGAGCCGTCGATTTTGGATAGATCCGTTACGAGGCTGTCCAGATAATCGGCATGGGCTGCAGGGACACAGGCCAGAAGCAGAACAAATAATATGCGCAATAGATGGAACACTTGGAAACTCCTTTCCGGTTTTAAATATGACAAATCTGCATTGTATTAAGGGAATCGGCAATTGCAAGAGAGAAAAACAGAAGGGCATATTTTATTACAAAGAAATAAAAAAGCTGGTGCCTGTTTAGAGCACCAGCCTTTTTATCATAACCGAGCCACTAAAGACCGATTAGAACTTGAAGAGGATACCTGCGCCTGCCTGGAAGATGTCATCTGCGCCATGCTTTCCAAGCTGGCTGGCTGGCACCATGTAATCGGCGGCCTTGCCGGCAAACAGATAACCGGCCTCAAACTTGAGGTCCACATTCTTGTTGTATGCATAGTTATACCATACATCCAGCTCGGTACCCAGTTTGTCGCTGGAGAAGTTGTATCTGTTTGTGGCAGCGTTCCAACCGCGTGTATAATCTTTGTCAAGCATCAGGTAACGAATGGAACCCTTGATGGTGTTCTGCTGATCTGCCTTGTATTCCCCGTAGAGGGCGATGGTCTTCAGACCCTTGTCCAGAATGTATGGGGAGTCAGACAGGAACTTGTCGCCATAAAGGGCGAAGAAGCCCTCCTTGAAGAAGATCATGCCGGCTTCGATATCGGAGTCAATGATGTCGAAGTTTTTGGCCTTGCCGTCACCGGCGTTGTCATCACCCGTTACATACAGACCGCTCAACCATACCTTGAGGTTGTCCATGGGCTTCATGCCTGCATCTAAATGCAGCAACCAGGCCTCACGATCCAGATCCTCGATGCCATTGGTTATGAAGTTGATGCTGCCGCCCTGGTAGATCACATCGCCATTCACAAAGAACTGGCCCAGATCCGCGCTGCCAGTGGCACCTAAGTAGTAAATCTCGCCGTTATAGAGGTCTTTGCCCACATAGGGTGACTTGCTGCCCTGATCGCTGTATACGCCGAACACTCCGGCCTTTACACCCTTCATGAGCTCTGTGTCGAACTTGGCCAGGAAGTAATCGTCATCGGTGGTGTCGTTAAA
>Ga0209162_1000556_pt1 | contig 40275 bp, 33 predicted proteins | sample YNPNPMetaG_FD_187121 | JGI IMG/M metagenome (GOLD analysis project Ga0209162, IMG submission 187121) | Anoxygenic and chlorotrophic microbial mat microbial communities from Yellowstone National Park, USA - YNP NP MetaG (SPAdes) (version 2) ...
CTTTGTTAGACATTGCTAAACGAGAGTTTGCCGAAAGCTTTAATATATGTAAAATGCGAGCCTACGAGTGTATCGATACAAATATGGAATACGAAGTTTTACCTGTTGAAAATGGTGAGATGGTTTTAATAAAAAATTGGTATATAGATTCTAGGTTGGCTATTGTAGCCAAGTCAAATTTTCAAAAGATAGTTATATTTTAATAGAACCAACTCGAAAGTTTACGGAGTTAACTAAAATTGTTACTGAATTAAGGTTTTTCAATAAACAAAATAAGGTCGCCAATAATGTCTTCACTAAAACTTATACTAACAAAAATTATCCTAAACTCAAGGTCAATTATCCTTCTGATTGGCAGTTGTTAGTTAAAGAAGGTAAGAATAAGTATGGCTTTAATTCTTTGGAGTTAAATTTTAGTAATAAAAATAGTTTAGTTTTAAGATATAATATTAATGATTTATCTGGTAGCATTGGTGAGCGCTACGTAGCTTGTACCAACAATCAAAGTTGGTTTACTAAAGTTGGTAACGGTTGGTTTAGGATAATTAATGAAGAAAAGTTATCAATTTATTTTAATAATGTCAAGACTGATGTTGTTTTATCAGAGTCGGATTTAGGGTCAATCAGTGGTGACTCTGTTTCAGCGGAGCAGGGAAAAATCCAAGATGCTTGGGTTTTATTACCTGCAGCTAATCAGAAATATAAAGCTTGTAGGTTTGGTAATTTAATCTTTACTAGTGCACCTAATGCTCCTGAAAATTTGTTTACTTCTAAAAACAAACAAGCTTTGGTTAGCATCACTTTGCGAGGAGATGTGAATGATAGCCAATTGCTTAAAGAAGCTGATGCTATAGCGTCTTCTACTCAATTATAATTTCAATAAGAGTAAGGCTGAGAGATATTTAACCGATTTATATTATACAAATCTACATGTTTTGGTTGCTGCGTCATTAAATTTTTTGTGAAATTGAGACAAAGGTTTTGTGTTCTCTTTTTAAGAGATAAAGCTTAATTTTATTTAATGTATATATTCTTTGCTTTTACTTTGTAAATTTGGTTGGTTCTATTAAGGTTTGGTTGGTTTTTTATCTTATTACAGAAAATTGACTAAGATTTTCTTTCTTAATACAATCTTTACTTAAGAACAAAGAGTATAATGTAACTATATGGAAATTCCTTTCTTAAGCAACTGGTTTCACTCAGCTAGCACCTATTTGGAAAGCTTACCTTGGCTTAACCAAACTTTTTTAAACAATAGCTTAGCTGATTATTTGGTAGCTGTTGCAATAGTTGGAGCAATGTTTGGCATCATTCATGTTTGTAAGACGTGGCTATTTAATCTCGTGTCCAAACTAGATGCTCAATTTCAAAACAAATGGTTACATTTTGCTTATAATTTGATTAGTGTTATTAACTTTCCTTTTTATTTAGCTATTTCGGTTTATTTGGCTCTGAGATATTTAGATTTTGGCAATGAAATCAATAGCTATCTGAACATTATCATTTTTGTCATTATTGCTATCTACCTTGGTTTAGGTATAAATAAAACTTTGGAATCCGTTTTAGACGTTTTAGCTGTAGATGAAGAAACTGAAAATAACAACGGATTTGGCAAATTAGACGCTAATACAGCCGATTTTTTAAAGATGCTAGGGTCTTTGATTGTCTGGATTATTTTGATTTTAGTGATTTTAAATAATTTGGGTTTTGACTTAGCGAGTGTATTAGGTGGTTTGGGAATTGCTGGTGTGATTATTGCTTTTGCCATGCAAAATATTTTATCTGATATTTTTGCTTATTTTACCATTCATTTAGATAAACCTTTTAAGAAAGGTGATTTTATTGTTTTAGAACAAGATATTGGCGGCAAAGTAAAGCATATTGGCATTAAAAACACCCGTTTAAAAACTCTTCATGGCCAAGATTTAATTATTAACAACCGAGAATTGACTAATGCCAGAATTAATAATTACGCCAGCATGGAACGACGACGGGTAGTGATTAAGTTTGGAGTAGCTTACGACACTCCTAAGGAAAAACTGGCCCAAATTCCCGAATACATTAAGGAAATTATAGATGTGAAAGATATTACTACTTTTGATCGAGCACATCTACGTGAGTTTGGAGAGTCCAGTCTAAATTTTGAAGTGGTCTACTTTGTGGAAACTCCGAACTACAATTCTTATATGGATGTACATCAACAAGTTTTGCTGGAAATTATAGACAAATTTAACCAAGAGAAAATTCAGTTTGCCTTTCCCATTCGCGTGGTTCATTTGCAACATTAGTTCTTATCTAAATAACTAGGTGCAAAAAATATTCTTGAAGTTTATATTGCCACCAATTCAACAAGCTTTATAGTTGAGCTTAATCTTGAAAGATAAGTTATGTTGTCTTAACCTTAGAATTGGAGTGATTTTTGTTTTAGGCATAGGCTTATTTTTTGAATTTTAGGTTTTTTAAAAGGTTTGTGACCATAGAACATATTGACTAGTTGAAATTATAGTAAATCATCGATGCTAGAAAATCATTAATTTTGTATAAAAATTCTGTAACGATTTCTAGAATTACTAGCTTTTTAGTAAAACTTGACCAAATTTGGCTAATTTTGATTTTTTGGAAAAAATAACTCGATGGCTTTTTGTTAATTTTGTTAAATTAACTATTAAATTAGGCCATCTTATGGCTTGGTTTCAAGCACATTTTTCGTAAAAACCAAAATTTTTTAGTTCCAATACATGATTATTTAGTTCTTGAATTATTGTCTTTACTTTGGCTAATTGATTGTTAGGAAATTCGAAATCTATGTAGAAAATATATTCAAAAACACTGCCTAAGATTGGTCTAGATTCAATTTTGGTAAGATTGATATAGTCTTGACTGATGATTTGTAAAGCTGATAGCAGGCTTTGGGGTTGGTGTTTTAATTTAAAACAAAGACTACACTTATTAGCCTGGGTAGGTATGTCCAAAGTACGTCTACGAACCAAAAAAAATCTGGTTAAATTGTTGGTATAATTTTCAATATTACTAGCTAGTATTGATAGAGAATGTTGTTTAGCCAGCCACTCGCTGCCAATGAAAGCGTGACCCTTTTGGCCAGAATTAAGTGCCGACTCCATGGCGGCGGTAGTATTGGGGGCTTCTATCAATTGCCAGTGTGGAAATCGCTGCAAAAATTGACTACATTGTAAGAAAGCTTGAGGATGCGCATACACAGTGTGGATTGTATCCAGTGCGGCTTGGGGTAAGGCAATTAAACAATGATGAACGGCCAGTCTAACTTCTTGAACGATTTGAATTTGATCAGCCCATTGATACAGCAAATCATAGTGTTCCAATACCGAACTTCCCAAAGTATTTTCGATGGGTACAATAGCTATATCAGCCTTATGTTTGGTTAACTTAACGAATAGTTCACTGGCATACTGGCAATTGATGGCTATAAAACCTTGAGGAAATTGCTGACTGGCTACCAAACTGCTAAACGACCCTTGTTGACCCAAGAAGGCGATTTTTAACATAAAAAACTTGTTCTAACAGAAAGATTAGAGATCGCTCTATTAGGCAAGAGAAACTTTTAGTCAAATTCAGTTTGACGATTTTGGTGGCTTTTGTTTAGACTGGATTAGTGTCCATTATATCTGATGTTACTGAACAGCAAAAGCTAATTTACAGTGGTCGTATTTTAGCCAGTTGTTTGTACCATATTGAAAAACTTCTAAAGCCGGGTTTAAGTTGCGCTGAGATTGAACAATTTGCCTTGGCTTTTGTGGCTAAATATGGTGCTACACTAGCTACAATCGGCTATCGAGGTTACAAATTTGGCACTTGTGTGTCGATCAATGATGAAGTAGTCCATGGATTACCTTTAGCTACTAAATTGATTCCTGAAACTGGTTTAGTGAGTGTAGACATCATGGTTAATTATCAGGGTTTAATTACCGACGCGGCCAGGACGTATGTAGTGGGACCAGTTAATTTAAGAACGCAAGAGCTTGTAACAGCTACTCAGCAGGCTATGTGGGCAGCCATCAACTTAGTTAAGCCAAATTTGCGGGTAGGAGACCTGGGCTATGCTATGGAACAAGTTGCTAAGCAATACCATCTAGGTAACGTCACGGCCTTGGGTGGCCATGGAGTAGGTTATCAACTACACGATGAGCCGTTGGTTTTATCAACTGGTAAACCTGGTAAGGGTCCAAGAATTTTTGAAAATATGGTGTTTACCATTGAACCCATGTTTACGCTTGGTTCTAGTGAGGTAAAGTTTGACAACACTCCAGAGGATGGTTGGACGGTGCGTACAGTTGATGGCTCTTGGGCCGCTCATGAAGAGCATACGGTGCTAGTTACTAAAACTGGTTGTAGAGTGTTGACTCTATTGACTTCGGAGGATGAATTATCAACTTAGATTTGGTCAACTAGGGTTAGACAATTGTGTTGATTATCTTGGTTGAATTTAAATTTAAAAGATTAATTTCTGTTACACTAAACAATCATGATTTATATCGCGTATGGACACAGATTTTTCCTAGGTAGGTTTAGTTTAGTTAATCTCTTTTTAAAGTTAAAGCTAACAAGGTTCAATAGAATTCTTAATTGTTTTTGGGGTGAAGATTTAGGGATATGGTGTTTAAGCTCGGTTAGTAGTTCAAGTTTTGAGTTAATTAGTAATCTTTGATAATTAGTAAAAAACTTGCTAGGGGGTTAACAATTCACTTTTGAATTAGGCTTAAAGAAAATTAGCTTTAATCTGGCCAGGTTTGTTTTTCTTTACTGATAAGTTTTGGTTGAATAAGAAAACTTATAAAAACGTAAAACTGAAAACCGTCGTCTGCTGGTTCAGTATCTCAGTGTTAATTTTGTTTTTAAAACCGTTTTATTGATTTGTAACCTCAGCCTCTTTCAAGGCTGTTTGAAAAATTTTATAAATTTGTTAAGGTCTAGTTTCCAGAGCTGGGAGGTTGACCAATTTTTTACAATCCTTTGCTTGCTGGAACAAATATAAACCGTTTTTATATCTATTTTTTGGTATTTTTGTTAAGATTTATTTAGTGCTTGTTGAGCCAACTGTTTAATTTTTTGTATACCTGCTTCCAGACCAGTGAGTCTGGTTGAGAGAATATGTTCTGCTAAATCAAATTCTTTTAACCAATCAAGATCAAAGTCTAGAATTGTTTGTGGTGGTTGTCCATTGAATACCATAATCGGAATAGCTATTAGTCCGGCCACAATTTGTGAGTCGCTGTTGGCTCGATAATACATTTTGCCGTCGACGCAGTTACCCGCTATCCAAAGTCTAGAGGTGCACTGTTTAATACGGTTAGATTCGATTTTTTCCGAGTCTAAAAGGGATGGTATTTGCCTACCTAGATCTATAAGCAATAAGTACTTTTCTTCCCAGTCGGTAGCTTGGGCAAAATATTCGACAAGACGATTTTTTTGTTCTATAATAGTTGACATAAAACTCACTTGTTAGATACATTTACTATATAAGTTATGCCGACTGCAGCTAGAGCCAAGTTTCTTTTATTTACAATCACTTCTGTATTGGCTGTTTTTCTATTGTTGTTACTTTTAGCTGAAGTTTTTGCGTTTGAAGAATACAAACCTAGTAGATTAGTTTTTAGTAATAGTCAACCACAGCCACCAGCACAAGTAGCCTCAGCTCAAGAAAATTTAGACGAAATTAGGTCTAAAAAAACTCTGGTTAACGTTCATTTTACTACCAGAGATTTACTCAACGGTTCCTGTAGATCAACGGTTGTAGTAAAGCGAGAAATTTTCACTTATCCCAATTCTGTAAAGGAGAGGTTGAATGCTTTGTTTGCTGGACCCACTGAACTGGAAAAAAATGATGGTTTTATTAGCAGTTTTCAAGGTTGGCAAGAGGTATTTTTAGGTACAATTTTACAAAAAGATGGCACTTTGTTTATACGTTTTAGTAGCGAGGTAACTAACCCAGATAGTAAATTTTACTTAGGTCAATTTGATAACGAGTGTGGACGAGGGGTTTGGCAACAAATTTATTTTACAGCTAAAGAGGACGAGAGAGTAAAGTATGTAGTATTTATGGTTGACGACGATCCTTCGGTATGGAATAAATTTATTACAAAATTCGATTGTTCTCCCAAAGCTATTGATCAAAATAATCCAGACTTGGTTTGGCAACGTAAGCAGTGTGCTACTAAAAGATAGATAGTAGAATTTTAGAGGATAAATATTTTTTTAGTGAACCTTGAGTCGTTTTCCTTGCAACGGAGAAAAGTGACCAGGAGTCTGATGTTTAAGGCTTAAAATTAGTTTATTTGACAACACTTAAAAACTAACAAATCAACCTGTTTAGGTTAGTCCTGAAAATTAAGAGATATGTATTTTACCCATAGACGGTTGGTTTTTAAGATTTTTGTGATTTTGTTTTTGCTTTTAAGTCCTTTTTTGACAGTATATTCTTTGGGTTACGGCCTAGATTTATCGCAGCGAAAATTGAATCATTCAGTCGATATTACTTTACAAACTACACCTTCAGGTGCTTTAATTAAAGCTAACAACTCGCCAGTTATAACTACTAGTGTTATCCCCACTAGGCTAACGGCTAAAGATGGCTATCTAATTAACTTAGAAGTTGAGAAAGAAGGGTTTTTAAAGGAAAGATTGGACCTTTGGGGGCAATCAGGAATAAATACAACAGCCAGAGTTAATCCGTTAGTATTACTGCCCGAAGACTTTAACATTTCTTTTAAGGATCCTGAGAAAAAATTGCTTAGTATAGTTACCGAAAATTTAGTTTTGTATCAACAAAAAAATCAATTAATGATTCAATTATATAGCTTTAGTGGCTTATTGGGTAATCCGGAGATGGTGGTTACTGAATTGTTGGATATAAACAAAATTCTTCCTAGTTTTTGGACTAGTTTGTCGAATAATCTGTACTGGCAAGAAGAGACTAATTTACTGTTGTATAAACAAGCCAATTTGTGGTATTTGTTAGACTTAGGTCAGACTAATCTGCTTATTCAGCAAATTGCTAGGGTAGATAACGAGACTATTTTGGTGCTCGATTTAGAAAATAAAGTTTGGCTATTAGATTTGCCTAATAATTTAAACTTTTTAGCACAGTCTCTGAAAAATATTAATTTTTTAATTGGAGATATTCAAGGACTAACGTTTACTCGATCACCTGATATCATTTGGTTTTTGAGGAAAGGCCAGATATTTGCCGTACCCAGAGAAAACGTTCGCAATTTAAGTTCGGTTTTAGAATATCGAGAGCTAGATAGTTATGAGTATACTAATTTATCGACTTCAGATTTGGTTACGGACTTTTTTGCAGCTAATAAAATTGTTCGATTTTTAGCCAGTTATGCTCATCAAGGTTTGGTTTTTCAGGTTGATCAGAAGCTTTACTATGTACCTGACTTTGCTAAAAATATACCAGTTTTAATTGGTCCTGAAGTATTCAGTTGGTTTGCTGCAGGTAGCAGTTTATTTTGGCTTGATCGTAGTTTCAATTTATATGTGCAAAATTTGAGTTTAAATATCAAAAAATTTCTTAGTCAATTTAATTTGGACTCTAACATAACTTATCATCAACTTAGGATTTTTTACTATTCCAAATGGAAACGATTGTTTATTTTTACACCCAAAGAAGTCTATGCTTTGTGGTTTGATAAGGACATTTTTAACGATACCATCGTTGCCTACTATCCGGTTTTGTGGGTTAGCCAGGCTAGTTGTCTAAGTAGAATTAGTAATGATTATCAGTTCTGTTTGTTAGATGGACAATTAATTAACTACAACAACACTTATATTTGGTAAATTGGAAATCTTATAAGCTAGTACCAAAAAAAGTAGCTGTAAAAGCTTTTTCTGCTTAAACTAATTAGATTAACATTTAACCACCTAAAAAGTTTGGAATTTTGCAAGTTAAGGAAACCTTTCTTTTTGGGCTATCTTTTTGTGTTTGAATTGTAATTTAATCAACTTTTTAACTTACCTTTTGGGATATAAGTGAGCGCAAGTAGAGTTTGACTGGAAGTTATTCACTGAAGATTTTTGCAGTTGGCTAAGATGTTTTTAAGTTATTTTTTACAATTACGCAGTCGGCCACCAAATCGTGTAGAGCTTGTTTTCTCTCTGTAAAGAGAGGTATTAAATAGCCAAATCCTAAACAAAACAGGCTAAGTAATTTCGCAAAATGACGACCACTAGCTCTGGCAAAACTAATTTTTTGGAAATTGGTGTCTACAACTTTTAAGCCTAAAATTAACTTTCCTGGGCTAGCTTGCCAGTTTGATGATTCTGAAATGGCATAGTAAAGCCATTGCACAATGGTGAATAAAACGGTAGTTAAAACAACAAAAAGGCCAATTAGGTTTACGATGGTTTGTAAACATTTTAATGAACCACCTTCATTGGGTAACATTTGTTCGTCCAATATTTCTGTTGGGTAAATTGGTTCTGTTGGGTAAATTGGTCCTGTTGGGTCTGAATAGTTCATTAGCAAAAAACTACAATTTTCGTTTACTTCTGAAACAGAAGACAAACTCATAAAGATGAGCACCAATCCTATAAAAATCGATAAGACCACCTTAGCCAAAGTTAAAATTGAAAAATCTATTAACCAAGCTAGAGATCTCAGCAAGAAATTGGCGTATAAATCAGATTCGGGCTGGCTGTTATTTAGTGCACTGTTTTTATCTTGGTTTTGATGGTTTAGTGTGGCACTTATAGACATAAGTAGCAAACCTGAAAAGAAAGTTATTAGGATAACCTAAAGGCTCAATTAAAAATATTGAAAGTTTGATAAAAACATCAAGTTCTAGACTAATTATTCTCCAAAAAGTCCAGTTTATTTAATTGTTGAGCCAATTCCGATTGTCTTTGTTGCAGTTGGGTTTGCTTTTCGGCAACAATTTCCGGGCTAGCAGCGTTGAGAAAATTTGGGTTATTTAATTGTTGTTTGAGAGTGGCAATTTGCCTTTCCAAACTAGCAATAATTTTCTTTGTGCGGTCTACCTCGGCTACAGGATCAACTACGTAACGCAAAATATCCAAACCATAACTATATTGGTTGTTTTCTATCCAGAATAAGTTCTCTTGACGCACTGACACAAGGTCACTTTTGGCCATTAGTTTGATGTAATCCTGATATTTCAGGAGTAACTCAGAATCGGTTTGGACTTCTACAGATTGACTTGGATCAATGGCAAACAAACCTCTAGTTGAACGCAAGTTATTGATAAAGTCGATTATAGCTGAGAACTCTTCAGCTAACTGATTAGCTTCTGGTTCCCCTTGCCATAACTTTGTAGGCCAAGAATTGTTTTTGAGGTGAAAGCTGAGCAGTTGTTCTTCTTTGAAGAAAGTTTGCCACAAGACTTCGGATTCAAAAGGTAAGAAAGGCGAAACCGCAAGGATAAACTGCTTAAATAGTTGGTAGCCAAAAGAGATCTGAGAAGAGTCTGTTTTGAGATATTCTACATACCAGTCGGCAAACTGATTCCACAAAAAGTTGTACAGACTGTCTACTGAGTGGGCTAATTGATAATTACTAAGAGATTCTTCCAATTCTTGTTCCAAAGTTAAATATTTTTCTAAGATCCACCATGAGGCTGGAGCTAAAGAATTTGGTTGTAAATTCGAGCTAGCGGTCAAAGCGTACTCTTGTTCTAAGACTAATTCAAAAAATCTGGCTACGTTCCAAATTTTATTCCCAAGATTACGATACTTTTCCATTAATTTGTCGGCCAGTTGACCCCCAAAACGCATGTTCCTGCCAGGAATCATACCGCTTAACATAGCCGTTCTTAAAGCGTCGCTAGAAAACTTGGTAATGGCTTCACCTGGTTCGAGACCGTTTTTCAAAGATTTGCTCATCTTTCTACCTTTCTCGTCTAAAATGGTGGGAGTGATGACTAAGTGCTCAAAAGGAATCTTGTTGGTGAAGTACTTACCCAGAGTAATCATTCTCACAATCCATAAGTAAAAAATCTCTTTGGCGGTGACCATAGTTTGGGTACTGTAGTATTCGTTAAAGTCTATGGGTTTATATAAATTTTTACCTAACCAACAGTTTGAGTTGATGGTGTCGGATAAACTGGTTGAAGTTATAGCTGATTCAGAAGAGGTTTCGGTGTTTGTTTTATTATGCAAATCGTTGAGAGATGGTTGCCAGATTTTAGTTAACCGGCTTAAACAGCTATTTTGGACGGCAGTATCATTGGAGTTACTAGTATTGTTTGAACCAGTGTCTAATTTAGTTGATGGCTCGGTTTTTGTGGTATTTGTGAAGTCATTGGAAAAGTGTTGTAGCACAAAGGCAATATAGTGTTCGAATTCGGGCATTATTTTGCCTGATAAATTGTCTAGATCTACCCAAACCAGAGTTTGATCATCGGTGATATCGTTAGTTAAATTGGCTGCGGTTTCTACGTAAAATAAAGTGGATTCCACTCTAGACTGGTAAACATTATTTTCCCTACGAAAATTAATACCCCAAAAAGTTTTCCCTACTTGGCAGAGTTTTTCGATTTGGTTTGCCTTAATTCCGGTTTCTTCGGCTAATTCTCTCAAAAAGGCTATTTGAGCAGTTTCTTCGGGCTCTAATTTACCGCCAATTAAGTGATACACTGCCTGGGAGTGGCTTAAATTAGAAATTTTTTGTTGGTTAATTTGAGCCAGTAATAACTTTTTAGTTCGTGGATTATAGACAATTCCATGGGCTGCAATTTTCTTTTGTGTGGGCAAGTCTAGTTCAGGGTAAAAAGCAAAAGCGTAAAAGTAATTACTATAAGCGATATAATCTTCTATTTCTGGAAAAACTGGTAGATTAAAATGGCCACGATTGGAAAATACAAATTTACGGGCTTGAGGTAGCCACTGGTGAATTTTATGTAATTCTTCAATCGGGACTACTTGGTCATCAGTAGAGTGATATAAGTAAACTTGTTCGCAATTTTGGTTAATTAATCCAGGCTTTTGAAGGCTAAATCCAGGTGCGAAGGTACAAGCGGCCACCAAGTGTAATTGTTTTACTGGCAAACGATTTTCTGATAGGTATTTCAACAAGAAGTTGCCGCCCAAACTATGGCCAATTAAAAATAATTCATTTTCAGGGTCAATTTGGGCTAAGTATTTTTCAAACCAAATCGTCCAAGCCTGGTAATTAGCATTTTGTTTGTTGGGCATTTGAGGGTAAAAGACTTCTATACCCAATTTAGCTAGTTGTTGAGTTAAAGTACTTTTCCAGTCACTTTTGTGACTTCTAATATCAATTTCTCGATTCTTAAGGCTAGCTAGCATCTCGGCTTCAGTAGTAAAAGTTTCTCCGCCACCAACGATAATTACAGTTTTTTTAGGTTTAACTGTTCTTACAAAGTCTAAAGTAGACAACGGCCACAAAGACGAAGAAAACCAAGTGTCTAAGATCTTTTTTTCTTGTACCCAAGTTCCTGGCAAGTTGGGTTTGTCTTGGCTGACTTGCATTTTTTGCCTAATTTCCGGGTTTTTTAGCCATTCTTGGTAGCTGAAAAATTGTTTTTCGGGATTAGTTTCCAGGTTATACCAAACAGGAATACGATGCCCCCAAGTAAGGTCTCTGGAAATACACCAATCACGAATGGTTTGAACAAAATTTTCCCCTCTTTCTCGAAAGTCTGCTGGGTAAAATTGGGTTTCTTGTAAGCCAGTAAAAGTTAACTGCTTCAGGTTGGTGGTTCCGTCAAATAAACGATGAATGTCTTGTGGTTGGTCCAAAATTTGTTTTGCAGGTAATACTTCTAAAAGTTTTGTTTTACCCACCCAACCCCAACTACAACCGATTAGTTTGTCTTTATCTAAAAAATTTTCTAGTTCTAGAATGTCAGTATGGGTATCCGTAAAATAGTACACCTGCTTTTTAGAAACCCCCCAGTCTTGGCAGATTTTGGCAATTTTATCCGCCTTAGACAGGCCGTCTTCCTTGCCTAAAACGTGGGTAAAGTTTAGCTGGCATTGTTTTAGTTTGGGGATGATTAGTAATTCTTTGTAACCGTTTGACACTATAGCTAGTTTAGTGTTGGGAATTTTGCCTATTTCTTCCAGAAATTCGGTAAACAAAGAAAATTCTTGTTCAGCCATTAACTGGCAGATTTGCCGACTAAATTGTCTTTGTAATTCTTTTTCTTCTGTTGATAGTTCGCTTGACTTGCTGTATCTAGCTTTTTCTAAATACTCATTTCTAAGCTTTTCTGCCTGTTTTAGATTGCTTTCAGTGCACAGTTTGGCCCAAGCAATTAAATTAGCTTGGTTAGTATCAGCCAGTACTCCGTCATAATCAAAAATTAGATATTTAGTTTCCTGACTACTTGGATGAGGGAAGCGATTTTGGTAACTTAAGAAAAACTCATCACTAATTAATGGCTCGATAACGGTTTTGGAGCGTTCGCACACAGCCACGTTGTGTTCGTAATGCCAATCTATTTGAGCATCAGGAAAACTAGTCTGCAATTCTGCCAGTTTTTTTCGATATTCCGTTTCGCTAAAGCTAGACATAAACTAATTATCTAACGCTGAAGACTAGCTGGGGTATAAATTTTAGTTTGTCAATTTAGTTGATCTAGTTATTGAATTATATGTAACTATAACACTGGTCTTGAGAATAAGTTTAGTTGATTAATTCAACCATTAAGCTCTCGCAATTAGCCAAGTTGGATAAATTGATTAACTAAAATTAAGATGCTTTAGCTCAAACAATTGAGTGTATGAGAATTTTTCAGTTAAATAGGAATGTAAATTTGTAATTTTATGTGAGTAAATTTAGTAAGCTTAAATTGTTTTCACTGTGGTAAACGAGGTTGAGGCTTTGAGAAAAGTATTTTTAACTTAAGTTTTGTAGGCTCATTTGTCTAGTTCTGCAGGGGCAATTTTGTTAAAAAGGTGTGTGTTTTTGATAGATTCGTGTTAATTAAGCTGATTAACAATAGCTGCGTCAATAAAAAAGTAAGTTTAATTAGCTGATTTAGCTAAGTTTAGGCTAAAATTGATTCATATTTGAAGTTTTTTAAAATATACCAATTAGTTATGCCTTAAATTCATGGCTAGGTTCAAGTTTGGTTTAACCAGAGTAATTTCTACTTTACTAGTAAACCTACTGCAAAACCTAGCAACGAAGTAATTGTCGAAATCATCCAAAATCTCATGGTTACTTGTTCTCTGGTCCATCCCTTAGCTTCTAGGTGATGATGTAAAGGAGCAGCCAGAAAGATCTTTTTTTTGAAAAATTTTTTGGAAAAAACTTGAATAATCGCGGAGATGGCTACTAGATACAGCAGTAATCCTGCGATTGGTAAGACGTAAACCTTATTGATAAAGATGGCCACTACACCTAAAGTCATTAAAACACCCATGGTTCCAGTGTCCCCCAAAAAGAATTTAGCAGGCGGAATGTTAAACCATAAATAAGCCCACATGGTACCTACCATTACCATCAATAGGGTAGCTATGTTATAGTATTTATCTATAAAGGCTAAACCAGCAAAACATAAAAATACTGGAATAAATACTCCAGTAGCTAAACCGTCAAAACCGTCAATAATTGAGGTAGACCAAATGCTTACTAGAATTAAGACAATTAAAGGTATAATCAACCAACCAAGAGAACCAACCAAAGGTAAACTAATGTTTTGTAAATCAAAATTAATCCAGTGTCTTTCGGTTAAATTATATAATGGTAGCTTAATAGTAGTAATGTCTAGTTTGTAGTAAAACCACCAACCGATGAAAGTGCTCATTAAAGCTACTAAAATTAATCTATGAGACAGTTTTAGACCACCAGCAATATAATTGCCACCGTTTTTCATGGTGGATAAAGTGTCATCAATTAGACCCACCAAGGAGGCAAAAAATAAAGTCCCTAAGGGAATAAAAGTTTCCTTACGACTAATAAAGTTGAGAAATTGGTAAAATTTGTTAGTAGGGTCAATTTGTAGAATAAGCCAAAAGAATAAAGCGAACAAAATGGTAGTTACCCAAATTAAAATTCCTCCACCTCTAGGTATATATTTACGGGTTTCGGCTTCTTCGTTATCTATGTAAAATTGTTTAGTAGCTACTAAATCCTCTCCAGTGACGGCTACTTTGCGGCTTTGTTTTTTCCAAAATTTCAAAATGGTTAGGATTTTGATTAACACAGGAGCCCACACCATTCCTAGCACGAAAGCTAGGCCACTATAAAGCAAAATTTTAATACCTTGGTAAGTAGGGTCTAAGAACATTTATCAAAAATGACAATCTTAAGTAAGAAGATGAGTGCTTTTTTGGGCTGGTTGCTGAAATTGATTTTGTCAAATTTTCAGCCTTGGTGGATATCAGCGAGTTTTTGAGAACTGAGTTTATAAGAGCTTAACTGTAAGCGTAGATATTGCCTTAAATACAATTTTTCCTTTTCAAGGACCTATATTCTTTCCAATTCTAAGTCAGGTAATCGAACTAAGATCTGTGGTTTTATCTTGGAGACATGTTTGTTTGATTTTTTAAGTGTAAACAAGTTTTAGGTGGGTTTTGGTTTTTTAGACTGTGTTGAGTTAATTAATTGTAATTTGCCTTAAACCTGATATTTAAATTGGGATAATGTTAACTTCGTTAATTTTTAAAAGCTTTTTAGGGTGGAAATTTATTGGTTTAAAGCAGATTCTTACTAGTCTTATGATACTCTAAGTTAAGTAGTTTGCTCGTAGATTAACCATCAAGTTTAAGTTTTTCTACTATGATGATGATTGTACCAGTTTAGTGACGAGTTGTAACCATTTTGATTGTCCCCGAATCCATGGGACTATTTAATGTCCGTTTAATTACTGTTTTTTAGGTTTAAGTGCTATCTCGAATGAATTCGCGCACATCTAGAACAAATTCCACGGGACGAGTATCCATAATATTTCCTCCAGTTAGTTTGTAAGTGATGCTTCTGGTTTTAGAAGTTACCTTACCAAGGTTAATTACAGATTTTCTTTTTTGCCAAATTTCTTTACTTGGATCTAGCATTTCTGCTAACTTCAAAAATTCTTTGACCGGGCAGATCCAATCAAATTGTCCTCGCATTAGAAGTAGTGGTAATCTAATAAACTGAACTTGGTTATCTAGATCTAGCTTTTGAAATTTTTCTGAAAAATTAAATTCGCTTAAAATTCGTAGGCCAGAGTTGATAGCCTCACGTGAAAGATTTTCTGATAGAATAGACCAAAAATTTTTGTGTCTAGGTTTTTTTGACCAATACATAATTTGTTTTAAGGTTTTAGGAGACATAGAATATAATCGAGAATAAACCCAGCTTTTTATTTTCAAACCGAAATGGTTAAACGAATTACCGCAACCAATAAGCACTAAGCGTTGTATTTGTGGAATGTTTTGTAGGGCATACTCTAGGGCAATAACAGCTCCCAACTCGTGTCCAATTAAGGTTAGTTTGGTATCTTTAATAGTTTTAATAATCTCAGGTTTGTTGGTTAAAATTAATTTCTTAGCTAATTCTTGCTGTTTGGGAAGCTTATCGTTAATTGTATTTCTTAACCAAGCTCGAGCGTCAGCCAAAGTCCAAGGTCGATCGTTGTCTGGGTGACCGGGCAGTTCAAAAGTAAATAGGTCAATTAGATAACGATCAGAATAGCTGGATTCTAAATTTAAAATACCACGGATGTGTGGTAGCCAAAGACTAGGTGTTCCTAACAGGGAGTGTAAAAACAATATCATTGTTGAATGAGTTCAACACTCAAAACCTAAATTTGTAGGTTTGTCAATTGGTTTTTTGCTAATTTTAGTTTTAGAGCTTAGGAAAATATTTTTTAAGTTTTTACTCTTGTGAAATATTGTTTGCTAATTTTTTGGTAGATCTAATTTCAAGATATTGATTTTGAGTAGGGGTATTTTAATGGCAAATTAACAGTAACTTTGTGTTGACCAAGCTTAGGTTAAGCAAGATTTTGGTTGCAGATTTATATTTTTCCGTTAATTCTTTACGAAAGTAGAGATATTTCTTAGATTTAACAGATATTAATCTAATTACAAAAGGAAAATAGTAGTTTGATATTGCTTCCAGTTTGGACACAGAATAAAACTGTCTCAATTTATTTTTAAGCTAAAACATTGGGTAATTGGAGTTTATTTTTGGTCTGTGTAAAATTACTTAAACATTTAAAAGTCCAAAGAATTAGACTAACTAATACTTATTAATCCACCGTGAAGCAGTTACACCAGTAGTTATTCTGAGGCTGATTGGTTATGGTTTTCTTGAAGTAATTGGCTGGCTACTGCGTAAACTAGGGAAGGGTTTTCTGCCCCAATATAATTTTGGGTAATGCGGACATATTTTTTAACTAGAGCTAACCAATCCGGAGGTTGGTCAGTCGTTTCTGGGGTTGACTTATTGTGTAAGTGTAGAAGTTCAGCCAAGAAAACTAACAATACAGCCCTAACAAAAGGGTGAGTTTTTTTAGGTTGACTGAGAAATTTGCTTAAAGTTTGTTCAAATTGGTTATGATTACGCCAGATATAGTCTAATTGCGAATCTAGAGCCGCTAGTTCCGATTTGTCTACAGAGACCTTAAGTTCTTCAAAAATTAGAGACCAATCAACCACATCAGATATCTCTGGCCAGTTTTCCAAAGTTAATTTTTGATACATAGCAATGCACAGACAAATAGTAAAATCCTTTGTCCACATTGCTCTAAACTAGCTTAGAAATAACTTTTTTACCTTTATAGTAGCCAGAGATTGGACAGACTACATGTGGCTTTACTTTGAGGCCAGAATAGGCACACACGGCTAATTGTGTAAGCTTAACTTTTCCGTGACCTTGGCTTCGTCTATCGCGAACTCTTTTGTGAGTTAAGCGTTTTTTTGGTACACCCATAAGACTACAAAATTAAATTTTTACAACTTTAGTACAGGCTAGTTGATCGTGTAAAGTGATTTTGTCTTTAGACAAAGACCCCTTGGCTACACTAATTAAAATCAAAAATGTCAATAGGTTTTCAACTATAGTCAACTGTAACCAAAATATTGAGAATATCATACTGATATACCATAAAATAAAGAATATTTCTCTAGTAAGCAACTGAATTAAACTAGGATCTTTGCCTGTTTGATCAACCACTTGTATACTTAACAAATGTTTACCTATAGTCTTGGATAATCTACTTTTAGTTAGTACACAGAAATAAAAAATATGTACTACAAGTAAGCTAGCAAACAAAATCAGCATTTGGTTATATAAATATTCTCTAGCTACGAAACACGATTGGTCGTTTGAGTTGGAGCAATCTAAAATTAAATTAGGACTAGCCGGATTTTGTTGTAAGCTTTCCCAAGAGGTAAGATTGTTGTGTCTTAGGTAATCTTGATATATTTTTGTTTTTTCTGGCTGGCTAATTGCTAAAAAACTTAATAACAAAATTCCTAAACTAAAAACCACTAGGTAAACGATGAAAAAATCAATTATCCTAGCCAGTAGACGGGAAAAAATAGAAGCTGCGCCTAAATTCTGAACACTTGTTTCCGGGTCAATACTAGCTGGAAAACTATTAAAAGCGTTCATTAGTTAGTCACTAGTTAGCAAAAATTCTTATATTGTTCTAATAGAACAAGTTATCTGTTTTAAGATTTGTTAATGCTTTAAACTATTTAAGCTTCTTGCTTTGGCAAGGGAATTACATTTACAAAAGTACGTTTAATTAAATTACCAGTAAAAGCTCTAACCTTTTTTCTCGTGAAAGTAACCATGCCTTCAGTCAAGGCAATTAAAGTATCATCGGAGGTTCTTTTAACATTTAATCCTGGGTGAAACTTAGTTCCCAACTGTCTGACAATAATTTGCCCAGTATGTATATATTGATTACCAAAAATTTTTACTCCTCTTCTTTTGGAAATCGAATCTTTAGAAATTTTAACGGCACCTGCTGCTTTTTTCTTAGCCATAAGAAATCAAATAATTTAAAATTTGATACAGTTTTATAACTAAATTTAACGTTTGGACCATTGTTCTCTTTTTCTGGCTTTGCGTAAACCAGCTTTTTTGGGTTCTACAATGCGGATGTCGGTAGTAAGACAGTCAAGAGAGCGCAAAAGTGGACGATATGCTTCGTCTTTTTTAAGCAAAGCTTTAGCAATAGCTAATCTGGCTGCCTGGGCTTGAGCAGACAAACCTCCACCGTTGATAAATAAATAAATTATTCCAGTTTTCAGATTAACAGAAGAAATTATAGACTCAATGTGCTTACGAAAAATTTCAGGAAAATAGGTTTCTAAAGCTTTTTTATTAACAAAAATTTTCAAAGGTTCGTTAATTGGATAATATTTAGCTCTAGCTGTAGAAGTTTTTCTTCTACCAACGCCATAGAAGTAGTGTTCTTTACTTAAATCGAGAGTCTCTTGAGTTTTTTTCTTAGTCCTAGTAGCCATAAATGCTATAAGCAAATTAGTATTAACTAGACGTAGTACGAGAATTGCTTTTTTGTCAAGTGTTTTAAATGAGGTTTAATTTTTGATTCTTTGGATGTAAGGCGGTTGCATGGCATGTTTTATTTGAAGCGAGCTTCTTTTCGTCGTTAAAAAGTCTTGCTTATGCAATAAATAGTCAGTTTGCAATGCTATTTTAGATGCAAATTACTAGTAACAACAAACCTTACAGTTGTTTTTGGTGATAGATAAAACACCTCTACGAGAGAATTAAATCAACACGTTCTTTACAACTATTTAAACCGACTTGTTTAAAGTAGACGTCCCGAAAAACATAGACGCTCTAATTAAATTCTTTAAAGACAATTGGTATAAATTGGTTAGCCTTAGTTTAAAGTTTAATTAGTTGAGAACGATTAAAGCGTGTTAATTATAAACAATGCTTGCTAACGGTAGCTATTTGTTTAGTGTAGCTGATAAAAAAGTTGTTGTGGCCATTGTTAGTACAGGTTACAATCTTTATAGTCTTAAAATTACTATCGACTATTGGTTTTGACGCATCAGATTTGTCTAGGTTTTTTCTCTTAAAACAGCTAGATAGTTTAGATTAGCCAACTGTAGCTAATATAATCTTTAAGTTAGCTATTGATTGAATTGAGTTAAATTAGATTTGAACAATAGCTGGTTTGTTACCGATTTGTACGGTAAACTACTCAGTTCTTAGTACTTCTACTGGATTTTGCCTAGCTGCTTTTAGAGCTGGATATATTCCTGAAAGAGTGGTGAAAAATACAGCTACTGTTAAGGTTGAGACCAGTAACCACCAGGGTGCAACTGGATAAAAATCGTAAAGATTAAAGTTTGCTAGATTAGCTTTCCATTCGGCATTGCTGAGAACGAATTTAGCAAAAGCTTGTTGAATTAACCAACTGGAAGCAAAAAAGGCTAGCGTACCTAGTACCCAGCCAAATAATCCTAGAAAGATACTTTCAGCTAAAAATAACAGAAAAATCGAGCCATCTGTGGCTCCCATGGCTTTTAAAATACCAATTTCTTTTCTTCTTTCCAAAACCGAAATAGTCATAATGGCCACTATGCCGAATAGAGATGCGATTAGAATAATCACCCCAAAACCAAACAAAACCACTCTAAGGATAGTCAACACTGTGTCGATACTATCGATTAAAATTTTGGCTATGGAAACAGCAAAATACCCTTTCTCTTTGAGAGTAGTGAGCACTTGGTCAAGAGAGCTATAATCCTCTAAAAAGACTATAACCTCTAAAAAACCGACTTTTTTCAAATCGACGGTAGGGTTACCTAATTGCAAAGCTTCTAAGTAGTAACTAAAATCCAGGAAGAAATTATTGTTAGCTCCGCCAGTTAAACTAAAGTTGCTGTTTTCTCTATCGTCAATTACCGACACAATGGTCATTGGTATACTTTGGGTTTTGGTAATCTTGTTTCTAGCCAAATTATTAAATCCAAGTACATTTACCTGATCTCCCGCTTGTAAACTAATTGGAGCTACTGCTAGTTCCAGATAGATGGTTTTACCCAGCATATCTTCTGGCTTATCTACACCCAAGTATTTATTAAAACTAAGACTGCCACACTCGAAACAGACTACTATCTCTCCTCGAGCAGGAGCCTTAGTTTGGCCCAGCCAATGATTTTTATGAGTTTCGTAAAAGTTTTGAAAAGTATTGGCAAAAGTAGTGACAGACTTACAATTTTGTTCAAATTCTTGTTGTTTTTGTTCAATATCAATAGTTGCCTGAGGCGGGTTAGTTGCAGTTTGGTTGAAATTTAAATTCTCTAATTTGGTTTGGGCTAAAGCTTCGGCTTGTTGGTTACAAGCGTAGTTTTGATTAGTTTGGTTTTTCACAAAGATAGTTAGACGTTCTCTAGGAGAGACTGTTTGTACTCCTTTAAGTTTACTAATTTGGTCAAATTCCTCCCAACCTATAGCCACCAAAGTGGGGGCTTCACCAAAGTTTAGTTTACCATCTTTGGGTTTGTTAACTTGAATTTCTTTGGCTAAAGGTTGACTATTGATGGCCGTCACGATGGCTTGATTGAGACTTAAAGATAATCCGTTAGATAAGGTAATGGCCCACACAGCAATAACTATACCACCAGAAGCTAACAATAAACGTCCAAATTTTGAGCGAATTTGTTTGCGAATTAATAAAGTAAAAGCTTGGAAAGTCATATTCGTTTGTATATATTTAAGATTGATAAGTAACTGTTTTAATAAACTCATTCAGACTAGTAAACACTTTGACAGCATGAGCTAAAATAAGAGAGGTTTCGTAGCGTTGTAAAAGATGCTCAGAGTCGTTAGTAACTCGAATGTAATCTTCGGCAAAAATTTGTTTATCAAACAAATAAACTGACTGATCGTCAACATAACAAGCAAGCAAGTTATCTTCCAGGTCGTTAGCAATAGGTAAGAACCCAAAATCAAGAATTTTTTTACTTACAGTATGGTTACTAACTTGATTAATTATACTTTTTAGAGACCACAAAGTAGCTTGGGGAAAAGGTGTATCAATAACAGGTAGCTGACTGGTAAGATAGGTGTGTATTTCTGGTTTTGCTAAGAATTCTTTAAATAACCACAAGTCAGTCTCTTCGTGAGTGGCTTTTTGGTAATTTTTTAGCACTATAGCTGAGTTAGTTTGTTGCCGACTAGTAACTAATAAACCGTCGTCTAATTCTAAAATTTGGGTACCTAAACCTAAAAAATCTAGGTTGTGAGTAACTAGCACAATAGTCATTCCTTCTTGGTGCAGTTGTTGCAAAATAGTTTTGACATTTTCTTCATTTTTACGATCTAGAGCTCCGGTAGGTTCGTCACAAAACAAAATTTGTGGTTGGTTAATTAAAGCTCTACAAACAGCTACTCTTTGTTTTTCCCCACCAGATAAAGTGACAACATTGGCCCAAGCACGGTGACGTAATTGAAATTTATCGAGTAGTTCCAAAGCAGTAGTTAGTTTAGTATTGCTTCCACCAGCCCAAGAACCTAGTATCACATTTTCGATAGCTGTTAAATCTGGTATTAAATTGTATTGTTGAAAGATGATTCCAATTTGAGAGCGGTATTTAGCTAAAGCTTTACGATTGAGTTTAGATATGTCTTTACCCAAGACTTTTAGTTGCCCAGACGAGGGTTTATCTAGGCCAGTAAGTAAGTTTAACAGCGTGGATTTGCCACTGCCACTGCGTCCAACAATTATCGTAAAACTTCCTTTAGGAATAGTAAAGCTAACTGGACCCAGGGCTTTAAGAGTAGTTTTTTTATCTAATTGATATTCTTTTACTAAATTGTGAGCTTCAATTAAGTTAGTCATGTTTGTGTTTGTTAGAGGTAAATTGTAGAAACAAGTTCACTTGTTGGCTTAAATTAAAGATGGTATTTTTGTCAATTTATCTATTTAACTGCAAAATGATTTTTATAGAGAAGTTTTTGTCCTACGTTTTTGAGAAACACAATATCCTCAGATTTTGGCAAATAAAGTTTATTTGGCTGAACTAAGAAGTTATCTGGAAAAACTAACACTTTAGAATTGGCCTAGCGTTAGGTTTTTGGTTAGTTAGATTCTGATTTTTTGCTGGTTTAGTGGTTTGGTTTTTCTTGAAAGAAAGGTAGTTTCTGGCGAAAACCCACCGAAAAAGAAAACCATTAAAGGACAGTTTTTACCTGAGTGATATAAAACCAAAAGGCTTAACCAGCCTTATTGGATAGATTAACCCTGAATTTGTCAAAACCAGTTTTTCGACTTATACTAAAGTGTCAAAACTAAAACGTAAACATAAAATTATGACTTTGAACGAAAAATTAAACAAATTAAAGCAAATTTATCGAGACTTAACTAAGTTAGATCAAATTAGTTGTTTGCTCAGTTGGGACCAAGAAACCTATATGCCTCCGCTGGCGGCTGAGGGTAGGGCCGAACAACTGGCTATTTTGGCTAAAATTATTCACGACAAAAGTACTTCGCTTGAGTTATCTGATTTATTATACGAAGTTTACCAAAATAGACATGAGTTGTCTGTCGAGGACCGAAAGTTTATAGAAATTAAATATCGTACTTGGCAAAAACAAAACCAACTGACTCCTGAATTTGTAGCAACTTGGTCAAGTCTGACCAGTCAAGCCATCGAAGCTTGGAAAACTGCTAAGCAAAAAAAAGATTTTCATCTGTTTGCTCCATTTTTGGAACAACTTGTAGCTTTAGTGAGGACCAAAACTAGTCTTTTAGGTAAACCCAACAACTATGATGTTTTACTGGATTATTATGAACCTGGATTAACTAAAAAGCAGGTTGATTCGTTGTTTACAGTACTAAAAACGGGAATAAAACAAATTTTATCGTCTTTACCTCAGATTGGACCAACTAGGTATATAGAAGCGCCTATTAGTTGGCAAAAACAGTTTACCAAAAAAGTGTTGTCTTTAATTGGCTACAATTATCAAACTGGACGACAAGACGAGGTGGCTCATCCGTTTATGACTAGAGTAGGTGATCAGGACATTCGGGTGACTAATACTTTTCACGAAAATGATGTATCTAGTTTTTTTTCGGCTTTGCACGAAGGGGGACACGCATTATACGAACAGGGAATGGACAGTAATTATATAGTTTTATTGAATGATTATGAGCGTTCTTTGGTGCTACACGAAAGTCAGTCTCGGTTTTGGGAGAATTTTATTGGTCGTACCAAGACTTTTTGGTCTCCTTTGTGGCCTCAGATGCAAATTGAGTTGCCAACTGTATTTGGCTCAATGGAGTTTGCTGACTATATGAAAATGGTTAATTTGGTTCAACCAAGCTTAATTCGAGTGCAGGCAGATGAAGTGACTTATAATTTACACATTATTATTCGCTATGAAATTGAAAAAATGCTCGTGGAAGACAATTTACCAGTAACTCAAGTGCCTATCATGTGGGCTGAAAAATACGAACAATATCTAGGAATACGACCCAAAAATGATGCGGAAGGGTGTTTGCAAGACGTACACTGGTCGATGGGTAATTTTGGGTATTTTCCAACTTATGCCTTAGGTAATATTCTAGCCGCTCAAATTTGGGTTCAGTTTCAAAGAGAAAATTCTGATTTTTCTGAAATTTTAAGCAATCAGAATTACCAACACATTTTAGCTTGGCTACAAACCAAAGTGCACAAACCTGGTACTTTGTTAAGCGGTTTGGAATTAGTCGAACAACTTACTGGGGAAAGTTTGAATGCTCAGTATTTGTTAGATTATTTAGCCGAAAAGTATCTGTCTTAGAAGATTCTAAACTAGATACTTATTGTTGTTCTGTATCACCTTTAAAAAGCCTGACAACTTTTAAATTTCAATTTAGTTGGAGATTGCAATCTTCTATTGCAGAGAGTGCTTGAAGTTTAAGTTATAGATAATTTCTCAAAGATGTTTGGTTTTTCTCAGGCGTTTCTTCGAAAGTTTCAAGCAAACCCAAACTTAAATGAAGACTTGAATACAACCAATTTCAACATTGTAATCAAGTAAGCTTTACATATATAGATTGTTCGACTATTGGTTGATGGTTATAGTTGATATAGTTGAGCAAAATTAAAGCAAGTTTTGTAAAAACTGTGTGTTTAAAAAACAAATAAATAATTGTTTAGCAAGTTGGTTTTAGGTAGTAATACAACAAAAATAGCCAACAAATTCCTTATTCAAACGGTTAAATATTTGGTTTTAAGACGTTAACCAGAGAGAAACAAATCAAACCAATCTTTTTTGGTTAAAAAAATAAACACTAAAAGTTGTTAATTTAAAAGTCACCACCACAGTCACCACCACCGCTGTCACAAGCAGAATTAGAGCCAGAATCTCCAGTAAAAACCGGCCCAGTCCCAGTCCCAGTCCCAGTGTCTTGGCCATTTGGGTTTTTAGTAGAGGTTTCGGACTCGGATTTTTTAGCAAAAAAGTCAAACAAAATGAATAAACCAAAAGCAATAGCCTCGTAGACTAGCCAAAATAAGCCAAAAGCAAAAAAGGCCTGGAGCCAGCTTAGGCTAACACCGTTGACGGCCCATATGTAAATTAGAAAAAAAGTTAAAGTTAAAATTACTCCTACTAAGCGAGCTAGAGCTTCTTCTAGACCGGAGAAAAATTGTTTGTTTGACATAATCAATGTTTTTAAGTGTGCACAGTAACAAATTAGTCGCACATTTTTGTCAAAGGTTTTTAGTCATTGCTCTTTTGACTTGGTTGGTCAGCGAAGTTTTTCTAAGCTTTAAGTAATCAGGATCTTTTTGGGTACTGATATTAAGTAAGATACCAATACTTAATAGATTAACCACCATAGCACTACCTCCTTCAGAAATAAAAGGTAGAGGGATTCCTTTTAAAGGAAATAAACCAAGCATCCCAGCAATATTCCAAAAAGCTTGTAAAATTATCCAAATAGAGATACCCGTGGCTAGCATCTTGCCAGCTTCGTCTTTAGCTTCGGTGGCGATTTTCATTCCTCTTAGGAAAATTAGTAGGTATAAAAAAATGACTAAGAATAAAGTAACAAAACCACCTTCAGCCCCAATAACACCAATAATTCCATCAGTGGACACTTCGGGAATATAGTTTTTTAAGTCGCTACGACTGTAGCCCACTCCAAACAGACTACCACTAGCTATGGCTTGGCGGATTTGCTGAATTTGTAGACTTTGGTCTCGAGTAACTCTTTGGCTAACAGCCAGGTTGGTACATAAGTCATAGTTCCAAGATCCAGGTGAGTAAGTTTGACATACTGATTTGGATAACCACACAAAAATTCTATCTTCTCGCCATTGGGATCGGCTGCCAAAAATTGTTAAGCTAGCAATTAAAACAAAGATAAGTAAGCCACCCAAAAGATATTTAATGGGTACTTTGGCTACCCACAAAACTGAGAGTAAAATACAACTAATGATCACTACACTGCCCAAATCTGGTTGAATAAGAATTGAGCTAGTAACTAGAATAACAGCATAAATTGGCTTTTTGTAGTTATCCCAAGTAAAGGGTTTATCTTTGTTATCAACAATGTATGAAACTACGTAGATTAACAGTCCTAGTTTGGCTAGCTCACTTGGTTGAAAGTTAGTTATTCCAGAAATGTAAATCCAACGCACAGCGTTGTTGGCCATGTAGGGAGAAATTTGTAAAAAATCCAGCGAATTAATTACCTGCAAGCGGTTTAGCCCAAATGTGTCGGCAATTAATAAAGGTATAGCAATATATAATAAACTGGTTAACACAAAACCAATAATCCAAGATCGCATTTTCAACAGCCAGTGATAGTCTAGGTTAGCCAAGGTTATGGCCAGTAGCCCACCAACCCAACCACCAACCACCAACTGTTTTAAAAAATCTGCTAAAAAGCTATTTCTATTAGCCATAGCACTAGCCAAGAAAGCTAAACCTAGAATACATTGTAATATGACTGCTCCTATTAGCCACCAGTCGTAATTAGTTGGTTGGTCTATGCTCCGTGTAGTTTGGTTTTTTTTGGTAAAAAACATAATTGTTGTGCTTATGTTTAGAGATTCAATTTTTAGCAAGTTAAATATTATTGCTTTGAGTTAGAAAAGGCATTGGTATTTTTGTTTAACCAGGCTTTTCCAGTGATAAAGGGTTGGTTGAATTATGTTTCAGGATGTAAAATTTTCTTTGCGGCAACTGGTAAAATGGTATTGCTGGGTAAGCCAAACCTATCGAATGACTAAACTTGGCTAGTTAAAGAACGATCCAGGATCATTAAGTTAAATTAACACTGATAGCTAAAATAGCTAAAAATCCAGCCAACTAGTTAAATTTGGTTGCAGTAAAAAGCTTACTGTTACTAGTTAGATTTGTTTATAAAACGTTGAGGTTTTAGTTGGTCTGAACTTAATCGGTTACAAGGCGCAAAGTCTAACTTCACTAAAATAGTTAGAGTTTAACCTTGGTATAACCGGTTTGGTTAGTTAGATGTAATCTAAACTATGAGGTTTTTTGGTAAACTAGTCTTTCTAACTGTACGAAAGTATGTTTAGTAATTAGTTTTTATTAGCTAATTCACATCAACCAAATAAATTATCTGAGCAATTAGAACTAGCTAAACTAGTACTACACTAAAACCAACGTCGATAAAAAGCTACAAAATTATAACTTAACCAGTGATCTTCGGCGGCGGCTTTTTTGAGATGGTACCACCACAGTTGGCTAAGAATTAAAGGCAATAATGGCAAACTGATCAGATATAAACCTAATTTGAGGCCAAATTTTAGCCAGATCTGGTAAAGTTGTTTGAATTTTGATTGTTTTAGAAAAAACAAGCTGTTGACCACAGTTGCAGGCCAATTTTCTTGGTCTGAGTAATCTTGCATAATTAGACCTCTAGCCAAAATGAATAGTTGGCGTTCGTACGGGCCAAAATATTCATTAATCTGCTCTTGTTTTTCGAAAAACACTCCACAGTCTAGCTTATTTGGTTTGATCTTTTGATCAATTTGCGCGATTGTTGACTGACTAACTAGACCAAACTTGAATAATAGCTGTTGCCAGGCCTCGCGTAGGCTATGAGTGTCTGAATTAGTCAACTTCAGAGCTATTTTTACCCAAAACCTAGCTAAGAGTACTTGGTGTTTGTAGCATTCAATAGCTAAATCAATATCACTGTTGGGGTGACTGATTTCCAAGATACTTGAGCCGCACACATATACTTTTTTTACTCCTGGTAAAGCAGTGAGCCAATTGGTGCTATCAATAGCCTTAAGTTGCTTCCAAAACCAATTGTTGTTAACTACGTAAGTGGCCCATACTGGTTGGTTGGTCAAATTGATCAAACGGTTACCAATACCCCAAGAATCTGGTTTTAAGGCAAAAAAACTCTGGTCCAAATAAGCTTGGAAAATTAGCTGAGTGTAGGGGTGGTAGTAATTTTTTTTCATTTGGGTTAATGGCCACAAGGGGTCTGGCACAGGTTGTTGGGTTAAGTTGAGTTGGCTATAAGCCAAAATTTCTGTGTAACGAAAATGTTTACCGCGATTTTGTAGATTGGCTATTAATTCGTTTAATTTCAAATCAAGCTTGGGCTTGAGAGGGTTAGTAAGTGGATTTAGTGTTTGGTGCATCATGGACATAAGTCCGAGTTGGTTAGAACCAAATTTACATAACTTAATAAGTCAACCAAGCAATTTGACCGAAAAGTTTTTTATGTCTTGGCTAAGCCATTTGAGATTGTTGAATTCTAGCTTGAGTTGTTTAATTTATTGATGACTCTTTGGATAGAGTCCAGATAAATTTAGTGACTTCTGAGACTGTGTGAGTTTGGTATACGCTGACAATGTTCTTGGGGGTTGGATATAGGATGTTTGAGTGGGTTATAGTCTAATTAAGCTTGATTGGTTAACAATTAAACACATACAGATGTGAGTTAAAGACCTAGAACTACTTGACTTTAAATCAAACCCAATCAGTAATTTTTAAACTAAAAACTGGTATAAAACTTTACTTTTTGCTATTTTGTGACAAGATTTCCCAAAGATGGGACTTGATTTACTAAGTGTTTTTATCAATTTAAGACTGAGCTAAATTTAAGGTTGACTGCTGTTTTGGATTGACTTTGGTTTTTTGTATGGCGTGACTAAGGCTTTTTGGTTTAACGGCAAAAATTGTGATTCTTAAAAAAGTTTATTTTACCTTTTAAGTTTGGTTTACTTGAGATTAACTAGACAACTGAATTTATGCTTGCTTAGCAAAACTAGCAAAGACTTTCTCCATTTCAATGGCTGTTTTGGCCCAAGTATATTGCTGGCTGTTGAGAAAGCTAGTTTTGGTCATTTGCTCAACTTGTTCTGGTTCCAAACTGACAATTTGGTGTAAAGCTTGGGTAATGGCAGCTGTGTCATAGGGATCAAAAAAAATCACTCCTGAAGCCGGCAAGATATCGCGAAAGATAGGAATGTTGCTACAAGCTATCAAAGTACCTCGACTGGCCGCTTCTAGCAAAGTCAAACCAAAACCCTCGCTTAGAGAAGGAAATATATATGCTAACGCTTGATCTTGTAGTAGAATTAGGTCTGAGTCTGGTCGTTCGATAGCTAAAATTAGGTTACCCAGGCTGTGTTGTTCATTGATTAAAATTTGTTCCAAAATTTCTGGATATTCAGGATCTGGTTTACCGGCAATAACTAATTGGTATTGGTTATTGTGTTGGTTGTTGAAATCGGCGAAAGCTTGAATCAAGCGTTCTAGGTTTTTGTATTTACGCCACACCGAGACAAACAAAAAGTAGGGTTTAGTGATGTTTAATTCGGTTGTTAGTTCTTCTGCTTTGGTTTGTTGAGTTGGGCTGAAGTTGATACCTATTATTTGACTTTTCTTAGGGTTAGCTGATGGTTGAGTAAGATATAAAGGGTTAACCCCTAAATACAAACAAGTGTTAGGCTTAAAGCCAAGTTGATTTGGGTTGGAAAAATTACACCGACTAAATTGTTCACATTCCACTTTGGTTTGTGGACCCAAAAAGAAGATGTGTTTGGCTTGTCTTAAGCCAGTTTGTAAAACTAGTTCAGCTAGCCATTTTTTTAGGCTAGGAGGTTTGGTTTTGACGATAGTTAAGTCTAACACTTGATAGACAAAAGGTTTTCGGTAAAGAATAGGGTAGTTGAAATTGAAAAAGCAAACCAAGTCTGGTTTCAGGCGATACAGTTCCCATACGAATTTGGTTTGTTCGGCTAGGGAATAATAGCGGCAGGTGCTATAGTAAATTTTAAACTTAGGATTGGTGGTTACTGTTGGCCACCACGAAAGATGTTTGTGTAAATCTAGGTTTTGGTTTTGTTGGTCTAAAATTAAAGTAACTTGTTGGTAAATTGGATTTTGTGCTAATAAAGGCGTTAGTTCAGTGAATAGATCTCGAATGTGTATAGCTAAGCCAAAGGGTTCTGGACGGTAAAAGCGAATATCGATTAACAAGTGCATATTTAAAGGTTTTTAGGTTGAGTTTTTGGTGACTGTCAAGGAGTCTGGTTAAACTAAGTTTAGTTAAAATCGTTGGTTGTTGATTAACCTAATTGAGTTAGCTTGAGCTAATTTCAATCAAAAAATTGCCTTAACTAGGCCATTAGTTCGGAGTTGAGTCGGTTAGTTTTAGTGTCTAAATCTGAGAGATCACACCAAGACTCTGGTTATTTATTGGGTCTTTTTGCTGTAAAGATCCTTAGTTTATTGATTAACTATTAACTACACTTTCAGTATACGATATCAAAACTACCGATGTAGTTGCTCAGCTTAAGCAAGCTTTTGGTTTAGAAAGTGATCAAACTTCTTAAAATCATCTAAGTAGTATTAAGCCAAGCTAGCACAAATTTTTTTTGTAGGTTCTGTTGGTTTAGCTGGCGAGCCTTAATTACCTTGGCTAGCTGGTGAAGATAGCTCCAGTGTGGTTGGTGTTTGTAGAAATTTTCTAAATACACTTGCACTTGCCATAGCCAAAAATCAATTTCCTCGCGTTCTAGGTTTTTTAAGTCTGGTAAACTGAGTGGTTTGTGCAAAACCAAGTGTTTACACACAGAATCAGCTGCAGGTAGCTTGTTTTTGGTTTGTTCTAGCAATTTTTGGTCAAGCAAGCCAAGTACTAGTTGATTTGGTAAGCGATGTAACTGACATCTAGAGCTAATGGTGGGTAGAATATTTCCTCTTTCTTGAGCAAACAAAATGATTATTAGGTTTTGTGGCGGCTCTTCTAAAAACTTCAGCATCCCTTCTTGCATTGGCAAAGAAAAACTATCTAGATTACCTAAAAATAGAAGTGTGGGTTTGGTGTAGCGAACGTAAAACTCTAGCAAGCTATCTGTGAATTCTTTTTTAGTGTCTAAATTAGGCTCTAGGACTGTACCCTTGACCAATTGCTGGTTCCAAAAGCTGTCTAGATCTGAATCTTCCAGAAAAGTTGCCAGCTTATCCCAAGTTTTGGTCGAGTTTTGTAGCCAAGCTTTGGCTATTAGCCTTTTTAGCTTTAGTTGGTTGACAAAAGTCTGAGTTAAAAAAATATGAGCTTGAAGCATATAATTTAATTGGTCCTAACCACATTTAGGATTGCTGTAAGGTTTTAAACTGGGACCTTAGTAAATTACTGTCTTTTTCTGAGAAGTAGATGTAATTATTAATGATATACAGCCAACTGAAAATCACTCGCAGGTAAATGTCGCGCCAACTTAGGTCATAGTTTGGTAGTTTTAGATTTTCTCTGACTGAGCGAATAATGAATTGCTGGTTAGCTTCGTTCAGTTCAATTTTGGTAATCTGGTCGCAGCTATCAATAAAGCGAAAGATCGAAATAAACAAATCTTCGTTCATCTCGATGATATGAGCGTGGGAGCTTTTTTCAATTTGCTCAAAATCTCGTTGAATCACTCTGGCCATTTCTATTAGGCAATTGTCACTCAAATTGTTCAAAATCTTCTCGGCCAATTTGCCCAGAACCTTGTTTTGCTTCATTTTTTTGTGAAACGATGGGTAGTGGCCAAGCTGATCGATGTAACCAAAATCTCGTTGATTTTTAATAATTACTTGGTTAAGTGAGTTAAACACTCTTTCAAAAATGTAACTACGAGTGAGTGAATAAATTTTTAAGGAAGCCTGACGGCGAGTGTACTCAAAAAAGATTTCAATTAAACTAATGCTAATGGCAATTTCTATGAAAACGGCTGACAAGTGGGCTAGGTAACTGTTTTCGGTTTTGTTTAGATGGTACAAATAACCCAATATACCTCCGGCAGTTAATAAGCTGCCTACAACAATCAGCACCAGGCGAAAATGTTTGTTAAACATAAGTTTAACCAAGAAAATTATCTGGGTTTTGTCTAGCGGGTAAGTAATTTGTGAGGGTTTCATTTTGGGTTTTGCTTTCTAGGTGAAAACGTTAAATGGTTTGCTTCAAAACCATAAACTAGCTTATAGAAGGCACCAAAAACTATGTAAAAATTTAATTTTTGACAAAAGGTGGTTAATATAGTATATGGGTAGCAATTTTTTGTTTATGTCTGAGAGAATCTCAAGAGAACAATTAAGGCAACCAACACAGCAGTTAACACCTGCACGGGTAGATGAGGCAAGGTTAAGAAATAATGAAGGATTTATTCAAGCTTTCAGGTATGGTATAACAAGAGTAAGAGAAAAGATACAAGCATTAACTCGACGTTTTGGTGAATGGTTTGCAACCATTCATTTTTTCGAGAAATTAGCTTTGTAATCGCAACTCAGACGGTTATTTGGCTAGTTGTTGAGACTTTATTATTGAGTCAATTTGAACAAGATTTTAGCAAGTTTTGCGGAATTGTTCGGACACAATTAAAAAGATACAAATTAGTTGTTGAGCATAAAATAATTGAAGACATGAATAAATTGCGTGAATTAACATATCCCCCAGATGGTGTATTGATTGTCGCTGTATTGCCTAAAGGGAAAGATAATTATCATTATCATATTAAGGTTTATTTTAATGGTTTGTTAGTCTATGAAAGATTGAAGCTTTCTCCTGGAAAATACCATGATCAAATGGCAATAGAAGCTGCAAGAAAAGTACTCCAAGAGTGGAAGAACCGAAACCCAAAAGCCAACAAACAAAAACCAAACACACGAAAAAGAAGGTAAGCAATCTAGATTGTTATCCTAATTTTAGTGTCATTATTTTCAATAATAAATCCAGTTTTAAAACTAACTAATTAGGTATTGGGATCAATTCGGTTCTTGACAGGACTGAACTTTTGTTTTTACATACTACTACCTGTATTTAGCTTTTGGCTAAAACACAATATATAGTGGTTATTTAACCCAGTTTACACAAGGTTAACCACTTTTTTTGATTTTTAAGCCACTTGTTGTTAACAATAACTTATAAGTCTTTTATTTATGCCCACTACTAGCCAGTTTAACGTTCTCAGTCAGTCTGCTACTAACTCTGCTTTGGCAGAAAATCGGCAGCCATTGGGTTTTGGTTTACCGATTACTACTATTCCCGAATTGGAAGTAATCAAGCGAGATGGCTCACGCGATACTTTTAATTTAAAAAAAATCGAGAATGCTATTTTTAAGGCTATGCAAGCCGTAAACCACGGTACTCGAGAAGACGCTCAAGCCATAAGTTTGAAAGTTTTAGAACGAATTAAGCAAGAGTATTTAGAAGCTAAAGTGCAAAAACTAGCCTATGCACCTTCAGTAGAGCAGATTCAAGATCTGGTAGAGGACGAATTGATGTCGAGTAGTTTTCGCGATGTGGCTAAAGCCTACATTTTGTATCGGGTTGAAAGAGCTAAATTAAGGCAGAGAAGTCTATTTAAGAAAAGATTACATCTTAAACCTTATGAATACCCTGATTTATACGAATATACCAACGCTATTCGCCATTCTTATTGGCTACATACCGAGTTTAATTACACTAGCGACGTACAAGATTTTAAGGTAAACGTTAACGACGTTGAACGTAGTGTCATTAAAAATTCGATGATCGCTATTGCCCAAATTGAGGTGGCTGTAAAAACTTTTTGGGGGGATTTGTATAAGCGACTACCTAAGCCCGAAATAGCTGCTGTTGGATTTACTTTTGCTGAAAGTGAAGTTCGTCACATGGATGCTTATTCGCATTTACTAGAAATTTTAGGACTAAACGAAGAGTTTGCTAAAATTAAAGAAATTCCGGCGCTAATGCAACGCGTAGTCTACCTTGACTCAGCTATCAAGCGAGCTCGTAGTGAAGACAACCAAGAGTATGCTCGGTCAATTGCTTTGTTTTCCTTGTTTATTGAACATGTGTCTTTGTTTTCTCAGTTCTTGATCATTTTATCTTTCAATAAATATCGCAATTTGTTTAAAGGCATTGCCAACGCTGTAGAAGCTACTTCCAAAGAAGAACAAATTCATGGTTTGTTTGGTATTGATGTAATTAATCTGATGAGGAAAGAACATCCAGAATGGTTTGGTAAGGACTTTGAAGATTTATTGTTGTCTGCTTGCCGAGAAGCCTTTGAAAGCGAAAAACAAGTAGTAGACTGGATTTTAGAAGCTGGAGAGCTGGACTTTTTGCCCAAGGCTGTGATTTTAGAGTTTATTAAGTATCGCTTAAATCGCTCTTTGACTAGTATTCAGTTGCCCAAACTGTTTACGGTCGACGAAAAACTACTGGAAAAAACTGATTGGTTTGAGCAAGAGGTAATTACCACTAAGCACGTAGACTTCTTTGTTAAAAGATCAATTAACTACAGTAAACGAGTTCAAAGTTTAACTCCTGACGATTTATTCTAAACCTCCAGTTTAATTTGGCCACTGACAACTATTTTCTAATTTTCTAATTTTAAAAGTCTAAAAATTTCTATGTCCAATTATCCACGCTATTATTGGCTTACTGACTATTCTCGGTCGTTTTTGTCAAAAGGTTACTTAACTGAAGGGGTTACCCCCGAGCAACGGTTAGACTATATTGCTCACTATGCTGAGAACCTCTTACAAAAACCCGGTTTTGCTGACAAATTTCTAGATTATATGAGTCGAGGGTGGTATTCTTTGTCCTCACCTATCTGGTCCAATTTTGGCTTAAGAAAAGGTTTACCTATTAGCTGTTTTTCCTCCTATATTGGTGACGACATGGGGCAAATTTTATTTACTCACGCAGAGGTAGGTATGATGAGTAAGTTTGGCGGAGGTACAGCTGGATATTTTGGAGATTTGCGACCTAGGGGTGCTCCAATTAGGGACAATGGTTATTCTTCGGGGTCAGTTCACTTTATGAGACTATTTGAGACTTTGATTAATGTGGTTAGCCAAGGATCGGTACGCCGGGGGCACTTTACCCCTTATTTACCAGTGGAACATCCAGACATTGAGGAATTTTTGGAAATTGGTACCGAAGGTAACCCTATTCAAGAAATGACCTATGCTGTGACTATTACTGATGCTTGGATGGAAGATATGATTGCTGGTAACCGAGAAAAAAGAAACATTTGGGCAAAAATTTTACAGCGTCGGGTAGAAATTGGCTATCCTTACATAATGTTTGTTGACACGGTGAACCGTAATACAGTCGATGTTTACAAGGACAAGGGTCTCAAGATTTTGGCTAGCAATTTGTGTAGTGAAATTGTTCTGCCGTCCAATGAAGAGTGGTCATTTGTGTGTGATTTGTCTTCCATGAACTTGTTGCACTATGACGAATGGAAAGATACGGACGCTGTAGAAACTTTGGTTTACTTCTTGGATGCAGTAATGACCGAATTTATTCGTCGTTTGGAAGAGTATCGAGATAGTTCAGATCCCAGACAAAAAGAAGTGTTTCACTTTATGCGTCGAGCTTACAATTTCGCGGTAGCCAATCGAGCTTTGGGTGTGGGTGTTTTGGGCTGGCATTCTTATTTGCAATCTAAAATGATTCCTTTGGAAAGCACTGAAGCTGCTAAACTGAATGTACAAATTTTTCGTAACATAAAAGAGCAAGCTTACGCCGCTTCGGAGAAGTTGGCTCAGGAATATGGCGAACCTCCTATTTTAGAGGGTTATGGTAGACGTAACACCACTTTATTAGCTGTCGCCCCCACTACCTCATCAGCTTTTATCTTGGGCCAAGTGTCTCAGAGTATTGAGCCGATTTGGTCGAATTGCTATATTAAGGATATTGATAAGATGAAGGTTACAATTAAGAACAAAAAACTGGAAGAGATTTTAGAGCAGAAAGGTAAAAATACTAAAGAAGTCTGGAACAGCATTCGCGACAATGACGGTTCAGTGCAACATTTAGATTTTCTAAGTGATCAAGAACAAGCCGTGTTTAAAACTTTTCAAGAAATTAACCAAAGAATCTTGCTAGAACAAGCGGCTGCTAGACAGGAATTTATTGATCAAAGCCAGTCGTTAAATTTGGCCATTAACCCGAAAATTAAAGCTAAGGATTTAAATGAGTTATACATTTATGCTTGGCGCTTGGGTATTAAAACTCTGTACTATCAACACAGTGTGAACGCTGCGCAAGAATTCGGTCGAATGAAAGTTCAAGAAACTTGCGAATCTTGTCAGGCTTAAACAAGTTTGGTTGCTGATAGTATTTAAGACTTGTTTTGATTTAACACACTTGAGTTCAAGTTAAGCGACGCTAGGCTTTTGGTTGATTTGTAAATCAATTGTAAATGTGAATTGTGGTTTAGCTTGTCCGAGGAGGTTTCTACCAGAACTTCAAAAAATCTACAGATTCATTCAAATTTTTGCTGTATGCTAACTTTTAGTGATACCATAAAAAGTTTTTTGCTTAACGCTAGCGCCAAAGCCTTGGCTACCTATGGGCCTAAAGGTTTGAACGTAGTGCCAGTGTCTGTGATACAAGTGCATGACTATCAGATTTGGTTGTTTGATTTTTTTATGCACAAAACTGTGGCCAATATTCAGGTTAACTCTCAAGTTAGTCTAGCTTTTTGGTCCGGTTTACAAGGTTATCAAATTAAAGGTAGAGCAAATTATCAGACGGCGGGTACTGACTTTGAACAGGCCAAGCAATATGTAGCTAAGCACTATCCAGATAGGGTACTAAAAGGTTTGTTGGTCTTAAATGTGGATGAAGTTTGGGATGTATCTGTGGGTGGGGTAAGTTAGAAAGCTTAATGTCGGCAGTAATTAAAGAGTTACAGAGCGTTGTAATCGGCAAATTGAGCTAATTAAAAGAATTTTAGCTAACTATAACTGGTTAGTGGCCAAATTTTATTAAAGTTTATAAATTTGTTACAACTAACTGGTTTTACCAAGATTTAGTTGGTGAGCTGTCAACCAGTTTGCCAAACCAATTTTAGATGGTTATTTTTTAGGAATTAAAGTTACCAAATAACTGTCTCCCGATAAAGCTGGTTCGTTTTCAAAAGTGTATTTTTGAGTAATTAAACCCACAAAAGTGTTCAGGGTTTGTTTGGCAATTTCTGGATAAGATTTTTCTCGACCACGCATTTGCACTTGAATTTTTACGCGTTTACCTTCGGCCAAAAATTCGTTAATTTTGTTGGCTCTGACTTTAAGATCATTTAAGGAAATGCGCACTGACACGCGAATAGTTTTTAGCTCGTCGCTCTTAGTTTTAGTGGTGTTTTTGGAAAGTTGGTATTTAAATTTGTTAAAGTCAATTAGTTTAACTACTTTTGGATCAGCTTTGGGATTAATTTCTACTACATCCACTCCTTTTTCTTCGGCTAAGGCCATAGTTTCATCTCTGGATAAAATGCCAATCATAGTACCATCGGCGTCGATTACTCGAAACTTGTCTCCTTGAATATCATCATTAATAACATATTTTTTAAAAGGATCTTTTGGTGGAGCTTTACGCTTACGACGATAATTAGACATGAGCCATCAATTTTTAACCAACTACAAACAATGGTTAACGTTTAACGTCATTTTTAAACTTAGAAAAAACAAATTTGTCAACTGTCTTTGTTTTCGACAGACGAAGCAATTATTTCACTGAGGATACTTTTTAAGTTTAACAAAACCACCAAACTAGCTAGCAACAGATTGAAGAAATTGATCGAAGGAATTAAAGAACTTAGGCTTAGCACAAACACTAGCAAATGTTTTTTAAAAGTGTCAGCTTGGCTAATGGCGCTTAAAGCTAGGTTGGCTATGCTTAAAGGAATCAACCACCAGGCCGTGAGAAAATAATAGTTTAGTAAACTATTACCCGCCAAGCTAAAGGCTAGACCTACCAAAATACTTAGACTAAACAGCCCTTCAGTTAGTTTAAACAAGTTTATGGTTAGGGTAGTTTGATTTTGTTGGGTTTTCTGTGGCATGTTATGCCATAAGTTAAGCAAGCTTAAAGCTAAGCGTTCAAATTAAGCTTGTCAACTTTGAATTTTTGCTTTCTAGTTGGCTTATGGCAATTTTAGCAAGTAATCGCCAAGCTCGATTTGAGTACGAAATTTTAGAGTCTTTTCAGGCTGGATTGGTTTTATCTGGTAAAATGGTAAAAGCTATTCGAAATAGACAAGTTAAGCCTGAAGGAACGTTTGTGGTTTACCAAAACAACCGCTTGGAAATTATCGGCTTAGAGGGTAGAGGAGTTAAGGAAAACGTTCCTTTGTTGCTGAAAAAGAAAGAAATGAACGAAATTGCTGGACAAATTAGGCAACAAGGTTTGACGTGTATTGTGCTAAATTTCAAGACAGTTGGGCGGTGGATCAAAGCCGAAATTGCCCTAGCCAAAGGCAAGACCAAACGCGACAAACGCGAGGCCCTCAAACGACGGGCTTTGGATCGAGAGATGGCCAGGGAGTTGAAAGGTTAATAGAATTTAATTATGGTTTTTTGAGACCTGAATAAACTTTGAATTTGTTGGTCAATTTTGGTAGATTAGTTGGTATAAAGTATAAGCTACTTTTGCTTTAAAAAAGTGCAATGTATACATCTTGTGATTTTTCTTTATTTTTAAACGGCAAATATCCAACATCCGCAAATGCTGGGGTTTTACCACCGGTACCATTCAGGTTGTAAACATCATTAAATTCACTATAACCACCTTCTCCGTCATGCCCGTGAACTATAGTTACATTGAAAGGTCTATTTAAACTAGCATTAAAATAAGAGAATCTAATGTTCGTACCTACTACTGCTGTTAAGCTTTGGACTGGAAGAGTGCCTCTTTTTCTATCAAAATCCTCAAAATTTCGACAGCCCTCAAAGAACCAAGACATTACGGCTTTATAGTATTGATTAGCATGTTCAACAAATTCTGATATTTCTTCTGGATCATCGTTTTGTGGTATTTCAAGCTGTTTAAAGTTAAAGTTAAACTGGTTAGAATCGAGTCCATATTTTTGAGGATCTGCTATTACCTTATTTGCTTGATCAACAAATTCTTCTAAGTTTGTTCTAGTTATGGGACAGTGAGTAAAGAAAGTGTTTGTTCTTTTATCAAAATGAAACAATTGTGTATTGTCTACCAAAAACTTACCTAAATCTTGTATATAATTAGGATTAAATACTAAACCAACACGAGCAGATCTTGTCTGCATGTAATACTCAGCGTCTTTATAATCATCATCACCATGGTATTCATAACCAAGGTCTTCTAAAAAAGTCCCGTGATTTGAGGCTAAAATTATTAATTCTTCTCCCGCTTGTTTTTTAATCGCGTTTAGTAGTGCTAACATAATCTCATCGCATACACCACGGTCAGCAAATAAGTCTCCTAAGTGGATAAAAGTTTTTGAACCTCCAGTATATTTAAAATATTTATCAATTAATTCACAAGCTTCCTTAATCTCACCTAAGTGTTCGGAAAACTCTACTGGTTGCCATTCTCCTTTTGTGACTGGTCTTCTAAATGAGTTTGATGTTGCTTGGTCTATTGTTGCGTATATTTCAGCCAATCTTTGCAATTTTTCTGGTGGCATATAACCAATGCCAGTGCGAAGCATTTGGTATATTACTTGTATAGGGTTGCCATGAGCATCACCAAAGGCAATGATTTCTGCCTTATCTATTTCTGCTTTGCCTAGAAAATTTACTTCATAAGCACCAAAAATTCCTTCTAACACACTAATAGCTTCTTGATACTGAGGTTCTGGTTCCACTGGTGCTTTGTTTTCTGTATTTGTAGATTGTGTCTGTGTTTTTTCTAGTTGTTGATTATAAATTATATACCCTATAGCTTTAACTATAGCTATCAGGTTGTCTGGGCGCTGATTTGGATCCCAACCTTTATGATTTTCTAAAATCTCAGCGATGTTTAGTGCAATATTGGTTAGCTGTGCAAATGTCTCTAAGTTTTCTAAAGATAGTTTCATTTTTGACGGATCTACGTTTGATACAAAACCTGGAAATTCCTGAATTGATTTTTCTATCTCGGTTTGATCATCAATCAAACTCTTAATCGTCGCAGCATCTTTAATTACGTTTTCATCGAACTTACCACTGTCTTGCATTGTTTGTACTTCTTGTAGACCAGTTACTACTTGCGGTAGTGTCGCTTCTTTCCATCTATTGGTGGTGTCTAACCAGATTGCTCTGAGAACTGCAACGACATTGCTAACATGTTGATTTTCGTCCCAACCTGATTTGTTTTCGAGAGCTTTGGCAATTTCGTCAGCGAAGCCGAATAGTTTATCTAGTTCTGGTTTAAATCTTTGTTGTAAAAGTTCTAAAGTTTTTGGGTTGGAAGGGTCAAGATTTGGGTTTTGAGCAGCAATGATTATAATAGCCGCCCCCATTGGTCCAGCGATCCTTCTGAGTTCTTGAAGAGTTGGAAGACCATTTGGTTCTTGTAGCGGTTTTGGTAATATCGATTCAACTGTGCCCCAGTCTTTTGCTGCATCATCAAGCTTATTATTGCCCCAATCTCTGGCAAACTCAATCATCAAAGTGGGTGTCTTTGCTTTCTCTATTTGAAGTTCTAAGTCTGTTTGGGCTTTAGCTAAAGCTTCTTGAAGTTCAGGAAGTACGCTTTGTAATGTTTGGTTTATTTCTTCTATTTTATTTCTTTCTGCTTTTATAGATTCTATAATATTATCACTTGTTTCAAGTTTTTTCATTATCTCTTGCAAAGACAGAAGAGCATCAGTTAATGCCGCCTTTAAAGTTTCCGACAAATTAGTTGAGTTTTCTAATTCTGTTATTATTTCAAGAGTATTGTCTATTACAGGATCTTGTAGTGAAGCAAGCAGATTTCTAACAATACCTTCTGGGTTTTGTTGTTGTTGTTGTTGTTGTTGTTCTAATTGGTCTATTTCGCTTAATAGTTCTGATAGTTGTGTTAATATCTTTTCCACATTTTCCTTAATTTCGGAAACTTTTTCTCGATCTTGTTCAAGTGCTTT
>Ga0209162_1000559_pt1 | contig 40219 bp, 27 predicted proteins | sample YNPNPMetaG_FD_187121 | JGI IMG/M metagenome (GOLD analysis project Ga0209162, IMG submission 187121) | Anoxygenic and chlorotrophic microbial mat microbial communities from Yellowstone National Park, USA - YNP NP MetaG (SPAdes) (version 2) ...
CCTCGAAGGTCCACACCGGCTCGCGCAGCCCGCACGGAAGCACCGCCAGTAGCAACCCCGCCAACAGGACCGCGACGACCAGCCCGCGACGACCCTCCAGCCGCCAACGCCGCTGCCAGGTCAGGATCAGCCAGGTAACGACGCAGGTCAGCGCGACGCCCACGCTCACGACGAGCCACCCCGGCCACGTCCCCGGCACGTAATCCGGGGCGAACGCGAGCGCGACAAACGCGAGCGCATAGCCAGCGGGCAGCCCGAACAGTACGGTCAATGCCGCAAGACCTGCGGGTTCGAAACGCGAAGTCGGCGTCATGGCTCGCCGTGGCTATTTGGCTTTGTCTGTACCAACACAGCTAGTCGGCGCCTTGGGGGCGGCACCGGCGCGCCGGCGGAAGTCCGTCAGCACGCGAGCCGCCCAACCTCCGCGCCGCGCGCGGCTGGCGCACGGGCAGTGCCCCGCAAGATAGGCAGTCGGAACAGAATTGCAAAGCGCCCTGTGTCGCGGACGAGGATTCGCACCAGCGCCTGCGCCGGACGAGTCGCCTGCCGACGCGCCCCTCCACCCAACGTCATCTCAAGCCGTTGGTGCCTCCGGGGATACGTCGACGTTCTGGCCCTCCGGCGAGCGCACGCGCAGCACGGGCGGCGTGATCGAGACCTGGTGGCCCGGGTCGATGCTGCGTGTAAGAAACACGGAGCCCCCGACGACGCACCCATCGCCGAGACGCGTTTCACCGCCCAGCACGATGGCGTTAGCGTAGATTGTCACGTTGTTGCCGACGGTGGGATGCCGTTTGTAACCACGGATCAGGCGGCCGCGTTCGTCCTTCGGAAATGAGAGAGCCCCCAGCGTGACCCCCTGGTAGAGCTTAACGTTGTCGCCGATGTCCGTGGTTTCGCCAATGACCACGCCCGTGCCGTGGTCGATGAAGAACGACTTTCCGATGCGCGCTCCGGGGTGGATGTCGATGCCCGTGAGCTGGTGCGCGTGCTCGGTCATGATCCGAGGCATGAGCGGAACGTTCATCTGATAGAGCTCATGCGCGTACCGATAGATCGTGATCGCCAAGATCGCTGGATACGCGAGAATGACTTCGGCCGTTCCGGTAGCGGCCGGATCGCCGTCGTAGGCGGCCTGAACGTCCAGCGCCAGCATCTCCCGGACGGCGGGAATCTTCTCGACGAACTGACTGGCCAGGGCAGCCGCTTGATCGCGGTTTGGCGGTTGGCTTTCCGCCCTGGTCGCCGGTCGCCGGTCCCCCGCTTCGTATTCATGGCACAGGCACTGGTAGATTTCATCGGCCAGCAGCTCCCAGAGCCGCGGCAGGCGCTCGCCGACGTGGAAACTGATGTTGTGCTGAGTGAGGCCGCGCCGCCCGATGTAGCCCGGATACGTGAGCTCAAGCAGCAAGTCGCAGATCTCGATGATGACCCGCCGCGAAGGCAGATACTCCCGATCGATATGCTGCGTGCGTGGATCCGACTGGTAGCTCTTAACGATGCGTGCTACCAGGCGTGGCAGCGCCTCCCCCAGGTTCTTGTGGTCCATACCCGTCTCCTCGTCCCAGCCGGGCGCGGCGGCCAGCGCCGTCGACCGCCTGGTTCGATGGGCTGATCTCGGCCCGCATTCAACCGGCCAGACCAGACATCACGTATGCGGCACCAGCCGACCACGGGAATCCGTGCAGCGGATCTCCACCTGATCGAGGCTGAAGTTCGGATCCGAGCGGATCGAGATGACCCGCCGGTTCTTCGACTCCAACTCGTACAGCAAGCGCCGCTTGCGGTTCTGAAGGAGAAACGCCACTTCGGGCGAGACGGTCAGCTCGATCATATGAATGTGTTCGCGGGTAACGGCGAGCTGCACGAGCCGGAGAACGTCCAGGGCCACCGAGTCCACAGTCTTGACCAGCCCCGTGCCGTGACAATGCCGGCAGTCCTGATAGACACTGCGGGTCAGACTGGCCCGTTGCCGCTGACGAGTAAGCTCGATGATCCCGAACTCGCTCATGCGCAGGACCTTGGCCCGCTCCTTGTGCTCGCGGAGGTTCCGGGCCAGCCGGCGCTCGATTTCCCGACGGTGCGCTTCGCTGCGCATGTCGATAAAGTCGCACACGACCACACCGCCCAGATCCCGCAGTCGCAGTTGCCGCGCGATCTCGTCCGCCGCTTCCAGATTGATCTTATACGCCGTCGCTTCCGCGTCATCTTCCGTGCGGAAGCGTCCGCTGTTGACGTCGATGGCGACCAAGGCTTCGGTCGGCTCGATGACCAGATACCCGCCGGACGGCAGCGGAACGCGCCGCGAGTGCAACCGCTCCAGTTCCGCCTCGATGCCGAACTTGTGGAAGATGGGCACCGGGTCGGTGTACACCTGCACGATATCGTTATAGCGCGGGTTAAAGATCGACAGGAAGTCGCGGGCGCGCTGCGCCACCTCTGGATCGTCGACGAGAATCCGCTCCACGTCGCCGGTGAATGTGTCCCGGATCGTCCGAATCACCAGATCCGACTCCCGATACAGCTCGGCCGGCGCGGGTTCCGACTTGGCCCGGTTCTCCACCGCCCGCCAAAGACGCAACAGGTAGTTCAGGTCGCTTTGCAGCTCCCGCTTGGTACGGTTGAGGGCCGCCGTCCGCGCGATGAAGCCCATGCCCTCGGGCAGTTCCAGCTCCGAGAGAGTCGCCCGCAGCTTCTCGCGCGAGGCATCGTCCTCGATCCGTCGGGAAACGCCCAGCCGCCCCATGCCGGGCATCATCACCAGGAACCGACCCGGAATGCTGAGGTAGGTCGATAGTGTGGGCCCCTTGGTTCCGATGCCCTCCTTCGTCACCTGCACAATGATTTCCTGCCCACGCCTCAGGCAGCGCTGGATCGGCGGGCGCGCCCGGCGCGGCATCTTGTGCCCGACGTTCTCGGTCTGACCTGCCCCATTCGGAAAATACTGCGGGTGCAGGTCGGAGATATGCAGAAAGCCATTCTTGCCCTGACCGAAGTCGATGAACGCCGCCTGGATGCTCGGCTCGACGTTCGTGACAATCCCGCGGTAAATGTTCCCCACGTGACTTTCAGCGGTCGCGCGCTCCAGATAGATCTCCTCCAATCGGCCGTTGGCCAGCACCGCGATCCGACACTCCTCCCGCGGAACCGCGTTGATGATCATCAGCCGGGATGGCTTGCCCGCTTTCTCCGCTGGTGCCGCTTCCGCCTCCGCCGGAACCGTTTCCGGCCCCACCGCCTCTGCCGGCACCACAGCCTCCTCTGCTTCCGGTGCTGCTTCCGGCGCGCCCTCGCCCGCACTTTCGTGGCGCGCGGAACGTCGCCCACGCCGGCGCCGGCGCCGGCCCTTCTTCTCCGGAACCGCTTCCACGCCCACCGGCGCTGGCGGGACCTCCGACACACCCGACTCCGGCATGGGCGCTTCGGATACGGGCACCTCCGCCATGGGCGTCTCCGCAAGCTCTGGCTCCACCGCCTCCCCGGTCTCGCCAGATTCCGACTCCACCTCACTGAGTCCGGCCTTGATCGCTGCTGCGGCCTCTAACCATGGTGTTGGGTCCACCGCCGGGGTCGGTGGCGCGGCAGTCGCGGCGCCCGGTGGCGGAGCAACCGTCGCCTTTGCCTCCCCCTCCTCTGGAATCCCACGCCGTTCGCGTTGTCGCTTGCGCCGTAGACGCCGCTTCTGACTCGGCGTCAGCCGACCGATTCCGGTTCCCGCTGGCGGCTCGCGCGGGCCTTCGACCCGGAGACCCTCAGGTTCTGCCGCAGCGACAGTCGTTTCGGGCGTTTCTACCTGGACCCACTCCGGGGGCTCGTAGGTCACCGCCGGTCGCTCGGGTAATTCCTCCACTACGGGGGGCGCCGGGGAAGCTTCGGGCTCCACCGCAACCTGCGCAGCGGGCGGTGCCGCGGATACAGAGGCCGCAACTGGAGCAAAAGGCGGCGGCGCGGCCGGCGGGAAACGAATCACGACGCGCCCGTCTTCCTCGGCCACGGTCGCGGACGGAGAATAGGGTTTGATCGGAGGACCGGCTGGCGGCGCAGTGGCCGGCGTCACCGGCGCTTCCGGCACCGGCTGCTCCACTGCTTCCGCGGGCACCGCGACACGCTTGCGGCCACGCACGCCCGCTGGGGTCCGCCGACGTCGCGTCGCCGCGGGGGACCGACCTTCTGCCACCGGAGCTTCGGCGGTTCCCCGCGTCGCCGGCTCTTCACCCGCTGCCGCCCCACGGCGTCGGGTCGTTGTTTTCTTCGTCGCAGTTCTGCTCTTTTTCTTTGTCGTCTTACTCACGCGAGGTTTTCCTTTCGTTTTACGCGGGCCTCAACCAGGCCCAGCGAACTCGATATTCCACTGGACGGCGACACGGCGCACGCGAGCGCCATACCGTTCCCTGTCCAATCCCAGTTCTTCCAGTATCTCACTCGGTCTGGCGCTCTGCTGCCCCTGGACCGCCAGCGAGAGCCGAAGAAGGGCACCTTCCAATTCGACCGCTTGCACAAACCGCCGCACGTCGAGCGTGCGAACGGCCTGGTGTGATCCGTCGCCGCGCTGCACGCGCAGCGACCGGGCGGCGAGCAGCCCCGGAAGCCGGCTTTCTGCCCGCGCCACATCGTGGCGCTCAATCTCGACCTCATAGTGCACGTGCTGTGCCTGCGGAACGACACGCGGCCGCGCGCCGGTGACCCGCCGCAGAATACAATCGGCCGGCAGCACGGCGGCGAGCCGGCCGCGCAACTCCTCCGTCCGGCACGGCTGCTCCAGATTCACGAGGGCAAGCTGCGCATCGGCCGCCATCCCGACGCTGCGCGGTAACGGCACAACGAGCCGGGGGCGCGGGCTGAATCCGTGCGACCAGGCCAGCGGCCAGCGAGCGCGGACCAGGGCCCGCGTCAGCATGCGCAGCTCGTCATGGTGCGACAGGAAACGCAGCTCCCCGGTCACGTCGTATTCCAGCGCGACCCGCGCGGCCGCCGGCTCCGTCGGGCCGCTCCTGGTGGCGTCGGGTGCAGCCTGAACCGACATGGACGGCACGGTCATGGGGCTTCGTCCTCCGGCTCCAGGCCGCGGAACTCGTCGCGCAGATAGTTGAGCACCTGGCGGTCGGCGTCGAACTGCATGACGCGTCGCGCGATCATCTGACAGCGCTCCATCGTCGTGGAGCGGATGACGCCCTTGATCAGCGGGATGTTGGCCGGCGCCATGGAAAGCCGTTGCAGGCCCAGCCCCAGCAGCAACTGGCAGTAAATGGGCGCACCGGCCATCTCGCCACACAGCGTCACGGGCACATCCCGCCGCCGGGCGGTGCGGACGACGTGGTGGATCAGGCGCAGGACCGCCGGGTTGTGGGCCGAATACAGATGAGCAACGCGTTCGTTGGCGCGGTCGACCGCCAAGGTGTACTGCGTGAGGTCATTCGTGCCGATGCTGAGGAACGCGGCTTCACGGGCAAACGCCGCGGTCAGCAGAGCCGCGGCCGGGGTTTCGACCATGATGCCCACCGGCACGTCCCGCCGGAATGGAATGCCTTCCTCTTCCAGGTCCTCCATCACGTCCGCGAGGGCCGCGCGGGCCTGACGCAGCTCCATCAGGGTCGCGATCATGGGGAACATGATGCGCATGTCGCCCTGGGTGGAGGCGCGCAGAATCGCCCGCAGGTGCGTCTTGAACATATCCAGGTGCAGCAGGCAGTAGCGCAGCGAACGCAGGCCCAGGGCGGGATTGTGGTCGTGCTGCGCGCCGAGGGCCGGCGCCAGCTTGTCCGCCCCCAGATCCAGGGTACGGATCACGACCGGGCGATCGCCAGCGGCCTGCATGACCATCCGGAATGCTTCGTACTGCTGCTCTTCCGTCGGGAGCCGCGGGTTGGAGAGAAACAAGAGCTCCGTGCGGTACAACCCAATGCCTTCCGCTCCGTACTCGAACGCGACGCGCGTTTCCTCCGGCACCTCAATGTTGGCCATCAACTGAATCGGCACACCATCTCGCGTGATCGCCGGCTGATCGCGCAGCGCGCGCAGCCGAGTGGTGAGCCGCTCGTACTCGCGCTGCCGCGCCTGGTAGCGAACCAGCGTCTCCCGGTCGGGGTTGGCGATGACGATGCCGTTGGTGCCGTCGACAATCAGCGTCTCGCCCCCGGCCACGTCCGTCGTGATGTCGTTCAGCGCGACAACGGCCGGAATGCCCTGCATGCGGGCGATGATCGCCATGTGCGACGTCTGCCCACCGACGTTGATCGCGTAGCCCAGGATGTGCCGCCGATCGAGCGACACGGCCTGCGACGGCGTGATGTCATGCGCCACGACGATGACCGGCTGGGTAAGGCGCGCGACATCCTCCCGTGCCCGGCCGAGAATGTGCCGCAGCACGCGCCGCTCGATGTCGAAGAGATCGCGCACCCGCTCCTTGAGGTATGGGTCCGCGACGCTGCGGAACAGGCGCTGACGCTGGCTCATGATTTGCGCGAAGGCAAAAGCCGCCGCGTAATGCTTCTCCTCGATCAGTTGAACGATGCCGGCCCGCAGCTTCGGGTCCGCAATGAACTGCTCGTGAAACGTGAAGATGGCCGCCGCCTCATCGCCCAATCGCCGGGCGGCAGCCTGACGCAGTTCGTGAACTTCCTGGCGCGAGGCTTCCAGCGCGGTGTCCAAGACCTGGATCTGCGTGGCGATCTGCACCGGGTCGACCGTTCGCTGCGGAATGCGGTATTCCTCCGCGTCCAGGACGAACGCGGGGCCGATCGCCACGCCCGGGGAGGCGTTGATACCTTTCTTCGTGATCATGGGCCGCGTGGACCGCGGCGTTGCCGGCCACGCCACAGCGCGACCGGGTAATGCCGTTTTGCCTTATCTGAGGTTCAAAGTTCGCCGAATCCTGACTGCACGAGCTCGACGAGTGCATCGACGCATTGCTGGGCGTCGGCGCCCTCGGCCCGGACGCGGACCTTCGTACCCTGGGTCGCAACGAGCATCAGCATTTCCATCGGGCTGCGTCCGTCGGCCTGGCGCCCCTCGCACATGACCGTAACCCCCGCGCGGAAGCGCTGGGCAACGTCCACGAACTGCATGATAGGGCGGAAGTGCAAACCTTCCTTGTTCGGAATCGTCACTTCGCGTTCCACGACCACGCCTGACCCCATCCACTCGTTCCGGCCACTCGGACCGGTCGCCTACGCCACCAGCGCCTTCTCGTCGGCCTCCTTGAGCAGATCGTAAATCCGCTCCGCTGTGTCCATCTGACGCAGAAACTTCCGAAATCGTTCCTGCTGTAGATGCCGAAAAACCAGGTCCATCGCCCGCAGATGCTCATCCGGCTGATCGGCCGGACTGATAATCAAGAAAACGATATGCACCGGCTGGCCGTCCAGCGATGAAAAATCGATTCCGGACGTGCTACGTCCAACCGACGCCACGATCTGCGAGAGGCCCTCGACCTTCGCGTGCGGGACGGCGACTCCCTTGCCGAAACCCGTGGTACCCCGCGTCCGCTCCCGAGTCACGATGGACCGGACGATGCCCTCGACCGCGGACTGCTCGATCAGACGGGCATCCGCCAGCACCTGCACCAACTCCCGAATCGCCCCGTTGCGGTCCGTGGCCGCCAGCTCGGGTACGATGCACGTCGGCCGGACCAGGTCCAATAGCTTCATGGTCTTCTCCGCTTCTCCCGCGCCCCACCTATAGCCCCAGCGGTGGCACCTCTCCCGTCGGCGGGTGCTTGCGGTTGCGATGCCGTTCCTTGTAGCGGCGAAGCTGCTCTTCGATCTTGTCCATCAACAGGTCCACAGCCGCAAACGCGTCGGCGTGTTGCTCGGCCGCTACAAAGGGGGGTGCTCCGGCCGAGTGCACAATGATCTCGGCCTTGTGCATGCCGTCCTTGCCGTCCAGAACCAGTTCCACCTTGTGGATCCGGTCCAGAAAACGCGGCAGACGCTGCGCCTTCTGAATGCAGTACTCCCGCAGCGCTTCGCTGACGCCCATATGCCGGCCAGTCACAGTTACTTGCATCGGGCCCTCTCCTGGAATGCAGGTGCGCGACACTCCCGCGCACGCCCCCACGTGCCCCCGCCCCTATCGTATCTACGCCGCTCCGCCGACACGCGAGCCGCACCCGACCACCGCGGCGTTGCGTAGCCGCCCGTCGAGCTCCACCCGCTATGCCTTGCCCGTACCGTTCTGTTCACTTCCAATCCCAACTCTATCCGATTGTTGGCGCAGCCGTCAAGGCGGGCACAATCTCCCCAGCCACGCCCTCACGAACTTCGTTCCGTCGTCCTTTCCGGCCCAGTACCCGCGCGCTCCGCGCGGGGCCATCGGCCGACCATTCGCAGAAACGCGGCAGGCCGTCGGAGTGCTCCGACGGCCTGCGGAAAAACCCTCAAAACAGCCTCGGAAACCTTACGGACACGACGTCCCGATCAGGGACACGAACGCGTCGATATCCGCGAACGTCACGTCGTTGTCGCCGTTGCAGTCCGCGTTCAACCACGGGCACGGCTCGTGCGTCCAATTCTCCTCGCCGCCCAACGCTTCCACGAAGTTGTCAATGTCCGCGAACGTGATCTCGCCGTCGCAGTTCGTGTCGCCCGGGCACAACGCCGGCCCTTCGCACGCATCGCCGATGCCGTCTCCGTCCGAATCCTCCTGACCAGGGTTCGGAACCTCGGGGCAGTTGTCGCAGGCATCGCCCACGCCGTCCTCATCCAGGTCCGCCTGATCCGGGTTCGCGACCGTCGGACAGTTGTCAACGTTGCCGCAGACCCCGTCGCCATCGGCGTCATTCTCCGGGTCGAGCGGGCAATCGTCGCACGCATCACCGATGCCGTCGCTGTCGGCATCGGCCTGGTCCGGATTGCCCAACGTCGGGCAGTTGTCATACGGATCGCCGATTCCGTCGCCATCGGTATCCGTGCTGACCTCGGTGTACCAGCAACGTGGCTCGCGCACGCCGCTCGACAGGTACGGGCCTCCGGAGACCACCAGAATGTACCAGCGGTCACCAACCGGGTAAGCTGTAGCGGCCGTACGCGCCACGCTTGCCGGGTAGGCCGGCCCGGTACGCCATCCGCTGATTGAGCCGTCGTCAGGATCGACCTTCGTGTAGAAGACGGTGTTCTTGGGTGTCGACCCATACAAGCCGCCAACCATGAACAGATACTGGTTCACAACGGCGGTGGCATGCTCATAGCGCGCCTCGGGCGTATTGGCCGGGTCCTGGACCCACGCACCCAGGCTGCCATCCGGGTTGATGACCGTACGGTACATGCCGTTTTCGTTGGTACCGCGGTAGTTGCCGGCCACGCGGTACAGGAACGTCTGCGTCGTACCCGGGATGATGCACACACCGTGGAACCACGAGCCGTTGGCCGTCGCCGTCGGCGTGGTCATGACCCACGGGCTGTAATCGCCGTCGCCGGTCAGCACGCTGTAGTAGCAACTGTTCGTGTTTCCGAACGTCGTAACGGCGTCCCATTCACCGTTGATGATGTACAGCACGCCGTTGTGCATAAGGGTACCGCGGCCAAAGGCATCCATCTGGATGGCGCCTGGGTATTCCACACTGTTATCGGGGATCGTGATGGCCGAGGTCGTCCACGGCCCCAGCGTCCCGTCGGGATTGATGGTCGCGTACCGGCAGGCATTGATGGTCGGGTAGCTCGTGGTCCACCCACCCCAGACATACATCTTCCCGTTGTACGCCGCCGCACCGTGAGCCGCCGTTGGCACCGGCAGGCTGGTCGTTTGCTGCCAGGGTCCGATGCTGCCGTCCGAATTCACCACCGCGTAGAAGACCGTGTTCGTGGCGCTCGGCGCGCTGTTGGCCCGGCCACCGACAGCATAGACGTAGCCGTTGTAATAAACCGCCTGGTGATCGGTCAGACCGCCCTGCGGCAGCGAGCTGGTCTGGATCCACTGCATCGCGACCGGCGGCTCCGAGAATGCCACGGTAACCGGCGCGGAGCGCGGGCTTTCGTAACCGTTGACCACCTGCGTCGCTTCGACCACGTCACCCGTATTGAGCGTCCCCGTGCTCACCACCACGGTCGCAGCTCCATTGGGATCGGCGCTGCCGCGCAGCGTGTCGTTCACGTACACCTTTACCAGCGACGCCGTCCCGCCCGGCAGATTCAGCACGTTGTACACCGCCACCCGCACGGACAGCGGCACGATCGGCGACTGCACCGTCGGCGCCGGCAATGCGACGGTCACGGCGGCCGATGGCGGACCTTCCGCCCCCGCAATCGTTTGGGTCGCCACCACGCTGGCACCATCGGCCAGCGCCGTCACCGGCACGTTCACCGGGTCCGTCGTTGGATTCGCCACGGAGCCGAGATACACCAGGCTGCCGGCCACGTCCTGGTAAACCGTCACGAGGGACGCGAGACCCTCCTCAATGTTGGCCACCCGCACAGTCGTCATCCCCGGAACCAGCGGCGTCAGCACGCTGGGGGCCGGTACGCTGACGACCACCGGGGCCGACAGACAGCTCTCCGTACCGCCGACCGTCTGCGTCGCGGTGACGGAATCGCCATTGAGCAGCGCCGTCACACCGACCGCCGCCACACCGCCCGGGAACGGGCCGCTGACGCTGCCGACCTCGACGCGGTTCGCGAAAACGGCGACGGCCGACGCCGTCTCGTCCACAGACGAGACGTTCACGACCGTGGTGCCCGGGAACAGCGGCCCGACCACGGCCGGCGAAAGCACCGGGTTCGGCGGGCCGAACGGGATGGGCGTGTTGCCGACCGTCACGGAGATGTCGTCGTACATGTGGCTGCCGGCGTTATCCGAATACCCGGTGCCCAGGATGATGTACCGGAACGGCAGATTGTTGACGCGCGGCACACCCGCAGGCCACAGCGGCGTCACTCCGTCGTTCGGGTCGATCGGGTTCGCTAACTGATCATCAATGTAGAAGTTAACCACGTTCGACTTGACCACGATCTGCATCTTGTGCCACACGTTCGGCACACGCGGTATCCCCGTGAGCGCGTAGTCGTAGTTGAAATAGTCGCTGCGGTAACCTTCGATGATCGGAGTCGGGGAGTTCGTCATCGACGTGTACTGGTTGGCGAATTCTCCGCCGACCCCATTCGTGAACGCGAAGCCGAGAGCGCCGTACGCCCGCGTCAGCGACGAGGTCAATTCAAACCTCGTGCGGGCATTTCCACTGTTCACGTCGTGCTTGAAGCGGAAGGTCACGACCAGCGGCTCCGCATCCGTCCCGTTCACCTCCCCGAGGTCGTAGTAGAGGCGGGAAACCGTCGTGGCGGTGGGATAATTCGAGTACACGAAGTTGTCGCACGACGAAGCGCTACCCGTGCCGAGCTTGAACTTCAGACTGTTGGACGGTTCGGTCTGCTGCCAGATCTGCTCCAGCTCCGCCTGCGTCGTGTACCCGTCAAAATTCTCCGCCAACGCCGTCCCCGGCTCATACACCACCACCGGCGACGACAGCACGCTCCACAGCCCGTTCGCCATCTGCCGCGCCGTCAGCACGTCCCCCGCCGTCAGACTCAACCCCATCCACGTCGCCAAACCCCCACTCGGCACACGCGTCCCCTGCGAACCCCCATTGATAAACAACTCCGCCTGCGTCGCCCCCGAAACGCACTCCACCTCCACCTCCGTCTGCGCCGTCGTCACCGGCGCGCGAATCCGCGGCGCCGGCGTCGGATCCGGAACCGTCGCCTCAAACTGCAACTCATCCACCGCCACCTCAATGAACACCGCCCCGTCCCCCGGATCCTTCACCAACGCAATGTGCTCCAGCGTCCCACGATGGTTCGGCGCATCCGCCAAAGTCCCGTTCCCCGTGAAACCCGCCAGCGTACCCCCCTGAACCACGTTGTTCACCTTCACTGTCCCCGTCGGCAAATCCCACTCCACCAGGTATGCCGACGCACTCGGATCCAAATACACCTGCGGCAACGGCCGCCGCTGCCCCAAACTGTCCAACGTGTAGCCCCGCCGATATTCATCATCCCCCGCCGGCACACTGTCTACCACCCCGTTCGCACCCGGCAAAATCACCGCCGTCCCCGCCGGCGGATTGTTCGGATCCGTGCTCAAATCGTACCCCACCGGGTACACCTGCACGTCATCCCCAAACGCCAACGTCTGCACGACCCGGTCCCCTCCCGCCGTGATCGCGTTCGCCACCGAACTCACCCCCACCCACTCGATCGGCCCGCTCGTACCCCCGTTCGCCATCTGGTTCGCACTGCCCCCCGTCTCCCGAATCCCCAAACAGATCCCAATCCGACCCTGGAAAAACTCACTCTTGTTCGTCAGCTTGAACCGCACCTTCCCCCGCGTATCCAACGCCGGATTCGGACGAATCGGCCCATCAAAGGTCGTCAGCCGAACCCACGCCTCGTTTACGTTCACGTTCGGATCCGACGTCCAGTTGAAAAACACGTCCAACGCCGCCGCCCCCTCCGTCTGCAACCCCGACGCCCGGAACGCCGCGTTGTAGTCGTACGCCCCGCTGCTGTTCGGCACAATGAACCGACTCGTCGTCCCCGAAAACTGCGGAATCCGGAACATCTCCTGCGACGTCGCCGGATCGTCGATCGGCTGCCCCGCGTTCGGATCCCCGTTGAATCCCACCAGCTCCGACTCGTAATAGTTCGGATCCCACCGACTGTCCGCCTCAACCTGCCCCCACGCCAGCCCCACCGCGCAGACCCCCACCGCCGTCATCCCGACCGCCAGCATCCACCGTCTCATCGCCATTCACCTCCGGAATGAAAGTTGCCGAGGACAGAACATAACACTTCTGGGTTTATCGTACCGATGAGAGCCGCGCGTCACAACAGATTTCTATGTCCGGAGCGTCCTGTTCCACTGCTTCCTGCGCGCGACTAACTGCGCCCAGTCACCGCTGAGCGGGGGTACCATGGCGTTACTTATCGGGCCTGCGAACTCGGCCGCCTGCCTACTCGACCGGCCAGCGCACATCGCAGGCTGCGCGGCCAGCCCCACAGGCGGCGCCCGCGTAGCACCGACGCCATGAGAGTAGCGGCCGCGCGCTGGCCGGTGCAGGACGACCCCGGCAGCGCACTGGGGCCAAGGCTAGGGGGACGCGGTCGCCAGCCGCAGGCGCTCGCGATTCTGTTGCGCTTCGCGATTCTGCGGCCAGATGCGAAGCGCGGCTTCTGTGTGTCGCAGGGCGGCGTCACGATCGCCAAGCTGGGCACACACGGTTCCCAGCAAAGCGTGGGTCTGCGCGACCTCCGGATCCCGGGCCAAGACGACACGAAGGAAGTCCAGGTCGTAGTGGCCGAGGTCGTCCGACGACACCCCGGCCGCCAGTCGACGCTCCAGCTCCCGGACGAGTTCCGGGTCGGCTTTTTCGTCGTCGGCGGTGCGGGCGAGCATCTTCCGGTACGGGTGCGTCACATCGAGTTGCAGGCGCAAAGCCTGTTGGAGCGCCTCGCGGGCCTCTGCGTAGCGACCCACGCTGGCGTACAGTGTGCCCAGCTTGCGATACACCTTTTCCGGCTCCAAGGCGTCCGGCAGAGCGCGCCGACAGTGCTCGATCGCCTCCAGCGGCTTCTGCTGTCGTTCCGCAATCAGTGCCAGATTCATGAACACAGTGCTGTGCAGGCGCGGGCGGGCGTCCTGAGCGGCCGCACGACGAAGGACCTCTTCCGCGCGTCCCAGGTCGCCCAAGTGCAGGTAGGCCACGCCCAGATTCGTGAGCAGCGCGGCGGAGTTGGGTTTGATTTGCAGCCCGCGCTCATGCTGGGCGACCGCCAGCGGGTAGTTGCTTTGACGCAGCAGGCTGTCGCCATACATGAGATACGCGCGGGCCTCAGCATCAACGCCATGGCGGCCGAGCCGTTCCAGCCAGGCCGGGCGCGCCAGCGACACAATGCCAACCGCCATCAGCGCGCCCCAGATCAGCAGGAGCAGCGCTGTGATGGCGGTTTGCACGCGACCCGGCGCACGCGCGGGAGCGGAGCCCGAGCGTGTCGCATGACGCTCAGCAGCCACTGTGGAGGACGAAGAGCGCATTGCGGTGTTCTCGGCGCAGTCGATTGAAAAGCTCGCATGCCTGCGGCGTCGGCAGGATGACGACCTGTGTGCCGCGCCCGAGGAACGGGTTGTAGATGAAGAAGCAGGGACTCTTCTCGGGAAAGCCGTGGCCACCCCGGCCCTCGAACCCCGCTCCGATCACGAGGATGTCAGGGCGATGCAAAAGGAGGGTACGCTGGTCGCGGTTATTGAAAAGATGTTTCTTGTCGACGGGCCGGAACGATCCGTCGGCGAAGAACAGCCAATCGAACACCGGCAGCGGAACGCCCGCGTACACCGTGAGATTCCGGGCCGCATACGTAATGCCCGTGCCCCGGTAGCGATAGGCGAAGTACGCCTGGGTACCTGCCGCTGCGACGGCCAGCGTGACCAGCACGTACCGCACCCGGCGAAACTGGCTCGCGTGCACGATCAGAAAGAGTGCGACGCAAATGCCCACCGTGAGAGTGACCGCGACCCACAGGTACTCCACCTCCGTCAGCAGGGCGCTGATGCACACGAATACGAACCCCCAGATGATCAGCCAAGCCAGCAGGGCCAGCGGCTGCTGGAGGTAGTCGCGTGCGCGCGCGTGCCGCAGCCGCCACCCGGCGCGGCGGAGCTCGTCCAGGCCAGGCCCGCCAACGTAGATGAGCACCATGCCCATCAGCGTGCCCCACAGGTCTTTAGAAATGTCTCCGACGTCAAAGACGCGGCGGCTGATCCGCATCTGAAATAGCTCGTCGAACGAGGACAGCCCCAGGGCAATGCCCGCAGTCAGCAGAATGATTCGGGCCAGCGGCGTACCGCGCGGACGCAGGTCGCGATACAAGAAAAAACCGAACAGCCCATACGCGATGTAGTGCCAGTTCTGCTGGAGGTCGTAGAAGTTGTGCGCGAAGTAATAGTCAGTCACCTGTTGAGCGGCGGCATCCATCAGCACAACAACGGCCGCCGCGACGAGATGTCGGCGCCGAATGCGTTGCCGAAACCAGACGACCAGTCCCAGCGCGATCGTCCCGGCGATCGCGGGGACGACCGGCAGACGGAGACCCCCAACCGTGGTGTGGTACGTAGAGACGGCTCCGATGAGTTCCACGAGGAAGTTCTGAAGCAGCAAGAAGGGCGTAGCGATCAGCAGGAGAGCGTAAAGGACGACATGCAGCCGGGTAGAATGGATCCAGAGCTGCCGGTCACGCAGCGTCGACGACCGGACGTTGCCCACCACCGGCGCATGCGCACGCCCTGCGGCGCGGTTGGCGAAGGCATAGACCCAACTCCGTTCCGCGCCGTGTTGACGCGGCCGCCCTCTGCGCGGCGCACCGGGGTCGGTCGCTTCTGCCCGCAGGTGCCCGTGGGCCGGGGACGCCTCGCCTCCGGGGATATGCCCACCACCGCAGCCGGCCCTGCTCTGCCCCGACCGGTCGGCCACGCACGAAACGCTGTCGGCGTCCGAAGCTCAACTATAGCTGCCGACCCGGGGGCACCGCAAGATATTGTGGGGCCCGGCGTCCATGACGTCGCTGTACACCCCCGCGGGAGACATCTTCAGAGACTTCGGTCGAGCCGCCGGTACTGGATGGCCTCGGCCAGGTGGGTAGCTGTAACGCGCTCCTCGCCAGCCAGATCGGCAATCGTGCGCGCCACGCGCAGGACCTTGTCGTGCGCGCGTGCCGAAAGTCCCAGTTCACTGACCGCCTGCCGCAGGATCCGCTCGCCTTCGCCGTCCACGGTCGCGTACATACGCAGCTCGCGGGAGTTGATGCGTCCGTTGGTCTTGGTGGAAGCCGGCCCGAAACGCGCGCGCTGGACCTCCAGAGCCCGGGCGACCTGCCGACGCATCGTTTCACTGTCGGTCCCGGGCTGAAGGGCACGTAGCTCGGAAATGGGCACCGCCGGAACCTCGATGTGAATGTCGATCCGCTCCAGTAGCGGTCCGGAAATGCGGGCCAGATAGCGATCGATCTGCGGCGCCGAGCACTTGCACGGCTTGCGGGGGTCGGTGAAGTACCCACACGGGCAGGGGTTCATGGCGGCGACCAGCATGAAGTCCGCGGGAAAGCGCACGGAGCTGTGCGTCCGGGCGACGGTCACCGCTCCGTCCTCGAGCACCTGGCGCAACGATTCCAGCACGCTGCGGTTGAACTCGGGAAACTCGTCCAGAAAGAGCACGCCGTGGTGCGCCAGCGACACCTCGCCGGCAGTCGGAATCGTTCCCCCGCCCACTAGGGCCGGCGTGCTGATGGAATGGTGCGGCTGACGTACCGGGCGCGTGGCGAGCAGGCTGACGCCGGCCGGAAGCTTGCCTGCCGCCGAGTAGATGCGCGTGGTTTCCACCGACTCCTGAAGGGACAACGGCGGCAGAATGGTCGGCAACCGCTGCGCCAGCATGGTTTTACCGGTACCGGGCGGACCGATCATCAACACGTTGTGTCGGCCCGCCGCCGCGATCAGCAGCGCCCGTTTGACGTGCTCCTGCCCGCGCACGTCGCTGAAATCCACCTCATAACGCGACGCGGCGGTGAATAGCCGGTCCAGATCCACGGTCGTCGGTTCCAGGGGTAGTTGGCCGCTGAGAAACCCGACCGCCTCCGTGAGCGTGCTGACGCCATAACACTCAATTTCCTGCACGACGGCAGCTTCGAGCGCGTTTTCACGTGGCACGATGACGCCCCGCAGGCGCGCATCACGCGCCAGGATCGCCATGGACAACGCGCCCTTAATTGGGCGAACGCGACCATCGAGCGCCAGCTCACCGGCGATTAGATAGTTCGCGCCGGCTTCCGTGCGGAACTGGTCGTCTGCCAGCAGCATGCACAGGGCAATGGGCAGGTCGAAGGCCGGCCCTTCTTTCTTCACATCTGCCGGCGCGAGATTGATCGTTGTTCGCGTGCGTGGCGGCGAAAAACCCGAGTTGGTCAGAGCGCTGCGAATGCGATCGATGCTTTCCTTGACCGCGGAGTCGGGCAGCCCGACGATGGTGGGCGTTGCAAACCCCCGGCCGGTGACGTCGACCTCGACCTCGCAGGCGCGTGCCTCGATGCCCATGAGGGCCATACTGTGCAAACGGGCCAGCATGGCCAAAGATTCTACGGAGCTCCCATGAGCGTGGGCAAACCCCGGATCACCACGGGCGACCGGCGGACAACCCGGCCAGTGACCGAGGTGCAAGCGAGACCGCCTGCCCGACACCAGGACGGCGTCGATACACCGGCGTGCCAGTTACGTGTCAGTTGCAACCGGCGCGTTCAGCGCTCGAGGTCGGGCTCGAAGTGGCCGTCGACAGTGGATGTATGCCCGCCAACGCCCGCCAGCGCGGCTTCCTGCTCGTCAAGGATTTCAAACAGCACCTGCACGACGCGCGGGTCCAGATCCCCCTTCTCGGCTGACTCTTCGAGAATCTTCCGGTACTGCACGGGGGAGAACGCCGGACGATAGGAGCGCGCCGTACTCAGCGCATCAAAGACGTCGGCGACGGCGACGATCCGCGGCATGAGAGGCAGTGCGGCATCGCTCAGTCCATCCGGGTATCCGGTCCCATTCGGGCGCTCGTGGTGCCACCGGACCAGCGGGAGCACCGGGCGGAACGTCCGCAGCGGCTGAAGGACGTCGTACCCCACGACCGGATGTCGCTTCATGATGTCGAATTCTTCTGGGGTCAGACGCCCGGGCTTGTTGAGGATTTGATCCGGGACGGCGATTTTGCCGATGTCATGAACGATCCCGCCGATCTCCAGGATGTGCAAGTCGCGGCACCCAAGGCCCAGGCGCCGGCCAATCTCCTTGCAATATGCGGCCACACGCTCGACATGGCCCCGGGTGTAAGCGTCGCGTCCCTCGACCGCGTTGGCCAACGAAGTGATGATCGCCGTAGCGTCCTCAAGCGAGTCAGTGGCGCGTTTCAACCGACAGGCACTGGTCAACCGCAATGCGATCTCGTCCTCGGAGGCCGGGTGTTGGATGCAGTCGTCGGCGCCAGCGGCGAAGGCGTCGGCGCGACGCGCGACCTGCTCGGCGGGTAATAGAAAGATCACAGCCACGAACGCGGTCCGCGCGTCGAACTTGATATGTCGGCACAGTTCGATATAGGGACCTGGGTCGTTGGCGGGCGCCAGAAGAACTGCATCAAGGTCGGGGTCCAAACGTACCCGTACGAGTACGCCCGCCGGGGTGGGCTGGCGTATACACTGCCACTGCTGAGCCGCCACCGCTCTCACCACCGGGCCAGCGCAGTCGTCGGGTCCTACCACCAGGACGCGACCGCAAGTCGCCGCCGCCGGACCCATTTCGTGCCCTCCCCTGATCGCCGCGGATAGCCCAGGACAGCGCAGCGCAGCGTTGTGGGCCGCAGATACAACTTCAATCGGTCCCGAATTACTCGGCCTTTTGTACCACCTTCCCTCCCCTTTCCCGTTTTTTCGTCGTGAGCGCTTAATGCTGCGGCCCGTTGGGGCGATGAAGTATGACAGGACGGCGACCTGCCCCGTACGCGCGGCCCAGCACGTCTGGCCCCAGCGCCCCGGCAGCAGGAGAAGCAGGAGAGACTACCTTATGCAACCAGCGGTCACCCCCAAACTGCCCGCTGCTGCTGGAACCACCAGCGCAGCGAAAGAAATTCAAGCCCGCGTCGCATCGTTATCGTACCTTCCGACGACGGCCGCCGTCGCCCTCAAGTTCGTCGAACTCGGTCGCAATCCGGAGGCTGAGCCGGCGGACTATGCCCGCGTCATCAGCGCCGACAGCTCGCTCAGCAGTAAGCTGTTATCGTTGGCCAACTCGTCCTGGGCGGGCGTGCGCAACAAGGTCACCACGGTGAAAATGGCGGTCAATCTGCTCGGGCTGGGCACCGTCCGCACCCTGGCGATCAGCTACTGCATGACCGGTCTGCACAACGAATTGCGCCTTTCGCCCGCGGAATCACAGCTTTTCTGGGAGACGTCGCTGAGCAAGGCCGTAGCGGCCAAACGCTACGCACGCATGTTCGACGAAAAGGCGGCGGATGAAGCTTTCGTGGCTGGGCTGTTCCAGGACTTCGCCCTGCCGGTCATCTATTCGGTCCTCCGCGAGCCGTATCTGGCCCGGCTTCGCGACGCGCAAACGGACATTCCGGCTGCGATCCAGTGCGAACGGGAAATGGCCGGCATGGACCACGCGGAAGTCGGGCGCATGCTTGCGCAGAAGCTCCAGTTGCCCGAGTTGTATGTGGACACGATCGCGTTCCACCACGACTACGAGCGGCTGAGCGAATTCGTCACCTCGGCCCCCACGCGCGATGCCACCGCCGTCGCCGCCCTGCTGCCCCACACGCTCAACGGGTGGAACCCGCGTGATGCCCATGCGCTGGCAGAGTTCCTCGAGCAGCACGCTCCCAACACGGACATTGCCTCCTTCATCGCCGACGTGCAGGCCGAATTTACGCAACTGTACTCGTTCTTCCACGAAGGCGCTGTGCCACAGGCGCAGCTCGACGATCTGCTCACGACGGCAGCTCGGGAGGCAGCGGACAACACCACGATTCTGGTCAGCCGAATCAACGAGTTCGTTCTGCGCGAAGCCGGCGCCGCACCCGCACACGATTCTTCTTCGACGCCCGGGGGCGGGACAGATGTGCTAACCGGCGCGCTGGCCCGGGCGTCGTTTGAGAGCCAGGCGCAGGCCAGCCTCGCCGCTGCTGCCCGTTACCGCACGGGTCTGGCCCTGGCCTATCTGGACCTCGACCGGTTCAAGTCTGCCAATGACGAGTGCGGGCACGCCTTCGGGGATCAGGTCCTGCAAAAACTCGGCGAGATCGTCCGCGCCACAGTGCCACCGGAAACGCTCTTCGGGCGGCTCGGCGGCGACGAACTCGTACTCGTCCTCACGGGCTGCACTCCGACCCAGGCGGAAAAACTCGTCGAACAGATCGTGACGCAAATGGGAGCGAACCCCGTGGAGCACGGCAAGCACTCACGCCGCGTCACGGTCAGCGCCGGCTTGCTGTATCTCAAGCCCGGGGGACGCCCTTTGACACTCGCCGAGGCCCTCGCGCTGGCCGACAACCTCATGTACGCCGCCAAACGCAGCGGCGGCAGCCGCGTCGTCACCCGGGTCGTCGAGCCGGCTCAGCAGCCGTAGGCACTCTCGACCCGGTTCATGCCGAGGCGGCCGCTATCTTCGTCCCTCGGGTTTGCAGGAGACCACGCGGCGGATACCCTGCACGTACCGCCCCGACCCGGCGGACACGGACCGCCGGTTCACCTTTTGTAGCCGGGGCATCCGGTGTAGCGTGCATCGTCCGTCCGGCGAGGATGGCCACCGGTCACATTCCGGCGGCCCGACAGCAGGAGCGCGAGAGATGAGACGCAAGACCTCGAAAACGGGGCGGCGAGCGGCGGTGCGTCCCGGCGCAGCTCGGCGTGGGAGCCGCCAGACGCCATCCCCGAACGCCGTCGCCCGCGACGGCCAGTTGATTCTGGACGGTTTCTTCCACCACCTGCGTTTTACGCAAGGCGAGGCCTGGGAAACGGCGCAGCCGTACGACCATTTCGTCAGTCTGGCCATGGCCGTGCGGGACCAGATCGTAGACCGGATGATCGCCACGCAGCGCACCTATCACGAGCACGACGTCAAGCGCGTGTACTACCTTTCTCTGGAATACCTGCTGGGGCGGCTGCTGCGGAACAACCTGGTCTGCCTGGGACTGTGGGAAGGTTGCCAGAAGCGTTTTGCGGAGCTGGGGCTTGACCTGGGTCGCCTGTGCGAGCTTCAGCCGGACGCGGGGCTGGGCAACGGGGGTCTCGGCCGGCTGGCCGCATGCTACCTGGATTCCGCAACGACGCTGGGACTGCCCTTCTACGGCTACGGGCTGCGGTACGAGTTCGGCATTTTCGAGCAAGACATCGTCAACGGCTGGCAGGTGGAGCGACCGGACTACTGGCTGCGGTTCGGCTCGCCTTGGGAGATTCCGCGGCCCGAGTTCTCCTGCCCCGTTCGGCTGTATGGGCACGTCGAAGATGCCTGGGATTCACGGGGCAACTACCGGCCCGCCTGGCGGCAGTACCGCACCGTGATCGGTCTGCCCTATGACCTGCCCGTGATCGGGTACGGCAACAATACCGTCAATCTCCTGCGCCTGTGGTCGGCCCGGGCCTCGGAGTCATTCGACCTGGCAGCGTTCAACCGCGGCGGGTACGTAGAGGCGGTACGCGAGCAGGCGCTCAGCGAGACAATCACGAAGGTGCTGTATCCCAGCGACGAGACGGACGCCGGCCGCGAACTGCGGCTCGTCCAGCAGTACTTCTTTGTCGCCTGCACGCTGGGGGACATTGTTCGCCGCTATGAGAAGAAGCACGACGATTTCGCCGCCTTTCCGGACAAAGTCGCCGTGCAGCTCAACGACACGCATCCGTCGCTGGCGATTGCCGAGCTGATGCGCATCTTCGTCGACGAGCGTGGTCTATCTTGGGAGACCGCCTGGGACCTGACGCAACGCACCTTCGCCTACACGAACCACACGTTGCTGCCCGAGGCGCTGGAGCAGTGGCCCGTGCCCCTGGTGCAGCGCGTCCTGCCACGCCACCTCCAGATCATCTACGAGATCAACCAGCGCTTCCTGGACGGCCCGGTGGCCATGCGCTGGCCCGGGGATGTCGAACGGCGCCGCCGGATGTCCCTCATCGGCGAGGGCCAAGTCCAGACCGTTCGCATGGCCCATCTGGCCATCGTCGGCAGCCACACGGTCAACGGCGTCGCGGAGCTGCACAGCCAACTTCTCCGGACACGGGTCGTACCGGACTTCGCCCAGCTGTGGCCGGAGCGGTTCACGAACGTCACAAATGGGGTCACGCTGCGGCGGTGGCTGGCGACCTGCAATCCCGGCCTGGCACAGGCCATCACGCGTCGAATCGGCGCGGAATGGCTGCGGGACGCGAGCCAGCTCCGCCAGCTCGAGACATTCGCCGACGATCCGAAATTCCAGGACGAGATCCGCCGCGTCAAGCGCGAGAACAAGCAGATGCTGGCCGAATGGATTCACAGTCGCACCGGTGTTCGCGTTTCGGCCGACGCACTGTTCGACGTGCAGGTCAAACGGCTGCACGAATACAAGCGGCAGCTTCTGAACCTGCTCCACGTCGTGATCCGCTATCACTGGTTGCTGGACCATCCGCGCGCTGACGCCGTGCCCCGCGTGGTGATCTTCGGCGCGAAGGCGGCACCGGCGTATGCCCGGGCGAAGCTGATCATCAAGCTGATCAACGACGTCGCTCGGACGATCAACCGCGACGATCGGGTGCGCGACCGGTTGCGTGTCTTTTTCCTGCCGAACTACAACGTATCGCTGGCCGAGCGGGTGATCCCTGCGGCAGACCTGTCCGAACAGATCTCGACCGCGGGCACGGAGGCGTCCGGCACCGGCAACATGAAGTTCGCGCTCAACGGGGCCCTCACGATCGGGACGCTCGACGGCGCGAACATTGAAATTCGTGAGGCCGTCGGGCCGGAAAACTTCTTCTTGTTCGGCCTGACGGCCGATGAGGTCGCCGCCCGGCGCGGCGCCTACGACCCGTGGAAGGTGTACGAACGCAATCCGGCGTTACGCCGGGCACTCGACGCGATCGCCAGCGGGGAGTTCAATCCGCAACAACCGCACCTCTTCCGGCCGGTATTCGACTGGCTGACCGGCGAGGGCGACCAGTACCTTCTGCTGGCGGACATCGACTCGTACGTCGCCGCTCAGCAACGGGTGGATGAGCTGTGGCGGCAACCCGCCGCCTGGACCCGCGCCACGATCCTCAACATCGCGCGGATGGGACACTTTTCCAGTGACCGCGCGGTTCGTGAGTACGCCGAACGGATCTGGCACGTCACGCCGACGCCGATCCCCGCTCCGCCGGCGGATCTGGCGTACCACACGGCCACGGGCGTCCCCAGCGCCTGAAAGGCGACGCCCGGCCGCGCGTGGCACCGCCGGACGCCGGCCAGCGCTGCCTCATGATCGGCCAAGGCGCGGGCGCGTGGGCGTGCGGCTGGCATGCGGCGCGGGAGCGCCCACCCGTGCGGCGCCTTTCCGTGCATTCTTGAGGGCCGAGCCTTGCGCGTATCAGCTCGTGATTCGCAATCCCACGAGCGTAAGGTCGTCGGCCTGTTCGGCCAGACCGACGAAACGGCGGACATCCCAGACGATGTTGTTGAGCACCTGCTGGGGGGCGAGGTGGCCGTACGCCCGCAGCGATTCGTGCAGGCGCGGGCGACCGAACTGCTCATCGGCGAAGTTTCGGGCCTCGATCGCCCCATCGGTATAGAGCAGCAGAAAGTCGCCCGCGCGCAACTCCAGCGCATGCTCCTGATACACCGCCGCCGGATCCACCCCCAATACCAGGTCGCCCGCGCCGGCTTCGATGACCTGCCCGTCCCGCAGTACCAACAGCGGCTCATGGCCAGCGTTGCAGTAGGTCAATCGGCGGGCGTCCGCGTCCAAGGCCAACAAGTGCAGCGTGACGAACTCGTTCGGCAGTGTCGCATGACAGAGCAGGCGGTTCAGACGTGTCACGAGTTGGCCGGGTTCCGCACAATAATCGGCAGCCGCCCGCAGGGCCCCGCGTACGGTGGACATCAGCAGCGACGCAGGGATGCCCTTGCCCGCCACATCGCCGATGACCGCCGCCAGCCGCCCATCAGCCAGGGAGAAGAGATCGCAGAAGTCGCCGCTCACGCGGTAGCTAGGATGAAACGCCAGTGCGGTCGCGACGCGTGGGTGTCGCGGCGGTGGCGTGCGGATCATCCGCTCCTGGAGGCTGCCGGCCAGCGCGAGCTGCCGTTGCATCTCCGCATGCCGCAGCCGTTCGCCAACCAGTTGGGCATGCACGATCGCGGTGGCCGCCTGGTATGCCACCGCCCGCAACAGATCGCGCTGGGCCTTGCGGAACCGCCGCCGCTGGTGCGTATACACTCGGATGACGCCCACCGGCTGACCGCGGTAAACCATCCCGGCCGTCAGCATGCTGACAATCCCCTCCCGCCGCGCCTGCTCCGGATACTGGATGCGCGGATCGGTCCGCATGTCCTCGACATAAACGACCTGACCACGCAGGGTGAGATCGTCGACGCTGCCGGGCGTGCGGAGTACGGCGCCCTTCCCGATGTACTCCCGCGACAACCGGTACACCGCCTGAATGGTCAGCTCGTTCGTCGCGGGGTTGTACAGCCGAATGCTGCACGCCGGGCACTGCATTACCCGGGCCGTCTCGGCCACAATGCGGTCCAGGACGCGCTGGAGGTCCTGTTCGCCGGTCAGCAGCTCCGCGAGGTCTCCCACCAGTGCGACTTCTTCCGCGGCCGACGCCAACCGTGATTCGCGCCGACACCACTCGGCCAGCAGGCGCGCGCCCCAGCGGGCCGTGATGACGGCGTGCGATGTCCCGCGTCGATCCAGCGCCGGCAAAGCCTCCCACGCGCGAATCAGCGTGGTGATATCGGCGCCCGAGGCGCGGTGAGCGGCGTGCCACTCGTCGCCAGACAGCGACTGCTCGCGGAACTCCCCGACCCCTACGTAGCCCGCTTCCCGATCGTCCACATATACCGGCGCTACGACGTACCATACGCCCCGCCCGCACACGAACGCGACCTGCCCGGGTGGATCGTGGGCCGGGACCGCCACCCGCTCCAGCTCCGCGGGCAACGCCCCCAGCACCGTGCCGGTCAGGCGACTGAACTCGCTGGTGGGCGGCGCCGCGACGATCAGCGACCCCCGCGAGTCGTAGGCGCACACGCGCAGCCCCGCACTCCGCGACAGCCCGCTGACAAAATCCTCGAGTAGCGCTGTGTCAACCAGTTCGCGCAACATGGCCGCCCCACCCTACCGGCACCGCCGCAGCCCGGCAATCGACGCCCCCGCGGTCCTCACTCGTCGCGTCTCTGCGTGGCTGGTCGCCGAGCACCAAGCAACCAGCAGCCGCGGCCGCGCCTGGGCCATGGTGGCGATCGGCCTGACGACTGCGGACGCGCCGAAAGTCGTCGCCCTTTCACGGGAGCGCGCCGCACCGTTCGGGGGCCATCCGGGCCGGCCGGCGCGTAGCGGAATGATCGGACAGTTCCACAGGTTGCAAGCAGACGGACACAGCCCTACCCTGGCGCTCATCCCGCGCACGTCATGGCGCGGGAGCCGTCGCCGCAGACGTTGTCCACTTTTCCAGCAGCTCCCGCGCCGGAGCGTAGTTGGGGTCAATCGCCAGCACCTTTTGAAGCTGTTGCCGCGCCTCGGCTTCCCGCCCAAGCCGTCGCAAAGCTGTCGCCAGCCCATGTCGCGCTTTGATGTGGTCCGGTTGCAGGCGCAGCGCTTCCTCGTACTCTCGTCGGGCAGCCTCGGGGTCCCCGCTGCGGGCCAGTGCCATGCCCAGGTTGGCATGCGCGTCCGCGCTGTGCGGCCGGAGTTCCACTGCTTTTCGGTAGGACTGTATGGCGGCCGCGTAATCACCCTTGCGCATGAGCGCATTGCCCAGGTTCAGGTGCGCATCGTAGAAGTTGGGCAAAAGACGTAGCGACTGCTGGTACTCACGGATGAGTTCGTCGTTCTGGCCCCGGCTGCGGTACACCGACCAGATGTTGTGATGCGCCACTTCGTTGCCCGGCTGAAGCTCGACAGCCCTGCGGAACTGCGCCAAAGCCTCCTCAGCTCGCCCCTTCTCCCACAGCACCCAGCCGTATCCGTTGACGGCGATCGAACTATCCGGACTGACGCGGGCCGCGTAGGTCCACAAAGTTTCCGTGCTGCGCCAGATTCCACACTGACGCCAAGTCAGCGTTCCGAGCACGGCCGCGACCGCTACGCCGGCTATCGCCGGTGCTATGCGCGCGCCGCGGGGTAGCGATGCCCGGCACGTCAGGTGCAGCGCCCCGCCGGCCACCAGCAACATCAGCGGCACAGACGGCAAGTAGCTGTACCGGTCGGCCGCCGCCTGGTTGCCGCTTTGGACAAAGCCCAACACCGGAAGCAAAAACAAGCCATAGCAAGCCAAAGCCGCAACCAGGCCTCGGCCGCGTCCCAGGAGCGCGAGGGCGGTCAAGCCAACCACCCCCGTCGCAACCAGGACGGTCGGCACCCCGTACTGCGCCGAGGTGATGTCCAGCGGTGGTCTCATCTCGTAGATCGGCGACAGGCGAATGGGCGCCAGCGTCTTCCACAGGTAGAACGTCAGCCCGAAGCAGGCCTGAGCCAGACGACTGACCACGCCGTGCTGGGTCAGCGTGGCGGTCGCGCCCGCCGAACGCTGGGCGATGACCGCCAGCACGGCTGTCGCCGCCGCCAGCACGAAAAACGGGAGCTTCTCCAAGAGCACGGCCCGCGGGCTACTGGCGTGATCCCGGGACGTGGTTCGGAAGCGTCCCAGCGGGTACCAATCCACCACGAGTAACGCGAGTGGCAACATGACGCCCATCGCGCGGCTCAGCAGCGACGCCGCATACGCCACGAGCGTCAGTCCCAGCCAGCGCCGGCGGTGAGGCGCGCCCGGTGCCGTCGCCCGCAGGTACCACAGCACTGTTAAGAGCAGGAAGAATGAACTCTGCACGTCGCGCCGCTCGGTCAGCCATGCAACGGACTCCGTTCGCAGCGGATGCACGCCGAAAAGCAACGCGGCCAGGGCGGCAGCGATATGCACGGCTGTCGACGGGGCGCGTCGCGTTCGGTCCAGCAGCCGCACTGCGAGCAGATAGACCAGCACAACGCTGCCCGCGTGGAACAGGTGGTTCACCAGGTGATATCCGAGGGTGTTCATCCCGTCGCCGACAAGCCTCTTCGCAAGTGCATAGTTCAGCCCGAGCGTGACCCAGCTCAGTGGCTGATAGTGGCCCATGTGGAACGTGGTGAACATCCAGCGGAGATTGGCCGCCGACAGGCCGCGGAAATACGGGTTCTCGAGAAAATTGTCCTTGTCGTCCCAGTCGACGAACTCGCCGCGCAGAGCCGGCCAGAAAACGGCCAGCACGACGAGAAACAAACCGCACGCGATCGCGATGGTGACCCATTTCGGCACCGCGGCTCCGATCTCCAGACCGCCCGGGTCACGGCGATTCGAATGCGCGCTGGCCTGGCGCGCGACAGGACGGAGCGGAACGCGTGCCGCCATCAGAAACTTCCCGGCCGCCCGGTCTGCCTGGGCGGAATCTGCCTGTTCGTCAGATGAGCAACGACCTCGGCTGCCTCAGCGCACTTCGTCATCCACGGCCCCAAGCCTCTGGCGCGCCGCCGCACGCCGTGCTCCGTACGTCTCTTCTACATACTCCCGCGACACACGGCGCACGACCAGGTCACCGGCGACCAGGCGCAGCAGCACGCCGCGGCCATCGGTGTATAGCAGGCTGGGCCGATCGATCAGGCCATCGCGCACCTCGAAGGCATAGGTCGGCCCGTCATGTCCCTCGGCCGCGCGCTCGCCCAGGGGGGTGATGAGCTCCGAGATCAAGGCGCGCGTCTCGGTGTTGTAAATCACGAAGGCATGTGTCTGTTGCGCGGCATCGAGCAACAGCGCCGGCAGCACGCGTGTCCAGGCGAGGTCAAGATAAACGGGACCGACACTCATCGGCTTTTGCGGCTCCGGCAGGCCGACGTCGAGGCTCGTGCGATAGCTGGGCAGCAGCACGTCATCCTTGCGGATCGCCTGATCGGTCTTCACCAGCGGCCGCTGCGATGGCACGTCCGGCGCCGGCAGGTGTATCTGTTCGTGCTCGATGAGGCCGGTCTTCAGATCGAAACTGCTGAACAGGTCCAGGCGGGTGAACCGGGCGGTGCCGTCCTCCGCGAACCGCCAGCAGCGCTCGCGGACGCGTATCCCCGTCGCCGCGACCTGGTGTCTGGCCCCCGGAGAGGTGAGCGGGTGATCTTCGCGCGTGATGCGCCGGACGAGATACCCGATCGGCTTGCCCGCCAACACGATGTCGTAGTAGTAGTCCACGCCGTCGAGCGGCACGCGAGCAGCGTCCTGCCGCAGGCGCTCCAGGAGTTCCTCGCCGCGCTGAAACGCCGCAGCCATCTGCTCGAGCTCGCCCGGGTCGTAATGCACGCGGAGCGACCCGGCGATCTGGTCGAATTCCTCCCGCAAGCGGCGCTCGTCCTCCTTGGCCTCCACGGCCCCCGTGTACACCAGCACCCAAACCGTGCTCGGATCGAACGGAACGCAGACCGTGTGCGTGCGTGTGCGGGTCGCACCGATCTTCGAATCGTAACTCAGCAAGGCCCCGGCCCGCGGCGGTAGGCTCCAAGGCTCCCACTCTACGCGCGTCGCGCCGGCACTCTCGGCGATCTCCCGCCCGAATTCCATGGCCCAATCCTCGAACGCCGGGATACGAACCGGCGCCGCCTCGCCCTCATTCGACCGGGTCCCCAGCACCGGCGCGATGCGGAAGATGACGATCTGAAGGGCCTTCTGCCCGCCCGGGGCGCGTCCGCGGAGCAGCCCGATGGAGTCCTTGTATTGCTGAAACCGCGTGCGGTCGTACTCCCAGCCCGCGGGGAGCTGCAACTCGAACCCGAAGGCGGCGTCCGCGTAGTTCACGGTCGGCAGGCTGCTCGCCACACTTTGACTCGTGGCCGGCGACGGGCGTGTCGCCGCGGGCTGTGTTCCCGCCTGCTCCGGCGCCGCCGCTGCCCGCGCGACCAGCGCCCAGAGCGCCGCAATCGCTATGCCCGTTGCTCGCGCTTTCATCCGCTGCACCTCGCCTGTGTCCGTGGCATCATTGTCGTCGTTTCGGTACGCTGCTCAACCTGCCCAGCGGAGGCCTATGTGATCGCGAGCACGCTCAACTCAGTTCTCGAGCCGTCCGGGACGGCCGTCTGGTTCTGGGTTCTGGCGTTCATCGCGTTCGTCTGGCTCCGTCGGCACAGGGACCTCAACCGCGGTCGAGACGAACCCGTTCTTAGCGCCCAAGACGTCCCGCCGCCAGACGATCCGCTTCCGCGCCTGTCCGTGCTCGTTGCCGCCAAGGATGAGGAGGCGAACATCGAACGCTGCCTCAACGGCCTGCTCGCTCAGCAGTATCCCGACTTCGAGATCATTGTCGCCAACGACCGCAGTGCCGACCGTACGGGCGAAATCGTCGACCGCCTGGCCGCTCAGCATCCGCATCTCAAGACCGTCCATATCACCGAGCTTGCGCCCGGCTGGAGCGGCAAGAACCATGCGCTGCACCACGCTGTCCAACACGCAACCGGCGAATACTTCGTGTTCACCGACGCGGACTGCCGCTTTCACGACCCGACGCTGCTGGCAGCCGCCGTCGGCTATGCGCGCCGCGAACAGATTGACTTCCTCTCCGTCCTGCCCCAACTGGAAGCCTGGACGTTCTGGGAGCGCGTGGTGCAGCCCCCGGCCGGCGCGATCCTGATCTTCTGGTTCCCGCCGCAGAAGGTCAATGATCCACGCTCACCCCGCGCCTACGCCAACGGCGCGTTCATGCTGATGTCGCGTACCGCCTATGAGCGTCTCGGCGGACATGCCGCCGTCCGCACCGCTCTCAACGAAGACATGCACTTCGCCCGCCGCGCGAAGCAGCTCGGCGTCCGCCTGCGTGTGATCCGCGGTGGCGGCATGTACAGCGTGCGGATGTACGCGGGCTGGCGCCAGATCTGGAATGGTTGGACGCGCATCTTCTACTGTTGCTTCGGGACGCTGCCGCGCTTGCTGGCCAGCGTGCTGTTCCTCTCGGTGTTCAGCCTTCTGCCAACTCTGAGCCTGCTCGCCGCGCTCACGCTGATGATCTGGCCGGAGTTTCGGTCGTGGGCGGCGGCCGTGGCGTCCGTGGCGGCCGTCGCCGTTCTAGCTCAGCAGTCAGTGCTGTGGCGATTCTACGCTCTGGGAGGCACGCGACCGGCATGGGCGCTGACGTGGCCGCTGGGGGCAGCAGTCTGCCTCGGCATTACGTTGAACGCGATCGCTCGGCACTTCGGCGCTCGGACGCACTGGCGGGGCACCACTTACACAGCGGGGGCGTGACCGAATCTGGCGCGGTCCGGTACCGCGCACGATCTACAACCTGATTATGCGGCGCGACTTAGGATGATCGCCCAGGCCGGGCGGCCAAAATGAGGCTAAGGAGAATATCGCATTTTTTGACTAATGCTCTTCGCGCGAAGCCGTGCCTCAAGGTATAGTTAATGAGTGTGTCGAAGGCTCAAGGGATTGTGAGCCGGCGTGAAATCTGCGGAGCCGGGCACCGCTTGACAAGGCAGCCGTGTTAGGTTACTATTAGCGCAAATAGGAAGCTAACACAGGTGCGTGTTCAGCAGAGCCCTGATGCAAAGGAGTGCATCGTGTCCGCATCGCAAATCCCCGAAAGCCCGGCTCTGTGTGTGCTGGGACCGGGCGGCGAGTACCGATACGCCGTGCACGACGGCGGAGAGGGGCTGCTGAACTTCCGGCGGCTTCCGCTACCCAGTGTTCGCCGTGAAGAGCCGCGGGGCGACCTCTACGGAACGGTTTCCACGCCATGTCCGGGAGCCGATCTACCTCGGCCGATGCCCAGCGACCTGCGTGTGTGGGCGGCGGCCCGCAAGCCTCTGCCACCTGTGGTACTGGAGTCCCTAGAAATGTATCTGGTGGAGGAACGCCATGCAACGCAGGTCAAAGAGGCCGCGCGGCACACTGACGCCCAAGCAGCTCCGCATGCTGACGTACATCCGCGACTACATCAACGCGCACGGGTACGCCCCGACCATGCAGGAGCTGGGGGACGAATTTGGCGTCAGCAAAGTCACCGTGTTCGAGCATATCGTCGCCTTGCAGAAGAAGGGCTATTTGCGCCGCGGGCGGCACAAGGCACGCTCTTTGCAACTTAGTGGCGACATCGCGTTCCCGGACGAGCGACCGACGCGCCTGCCGCTGGCGGGCACCATCGCGGCCGGCCGCCCGATCGAAGCGATCGAAGAACGCGAGTTCCTCGACCTCGAAGACCTTTTCGTTTCGCCGCACCGGACGTTCGTGCTGCGCGTCCGTGGGGACAGCATGATCGAAGATCGCATCTGCGATGGTGACTATGTAGTCGTCGAACAGCGCGATACCGCCCGCGACGGGGAGACCGTCGTGGCACTGCTGGACAACGGCGAGGCCACGTTGAAGCGCTTTTACCGGGAACGTGGCGGTGTTCGCCTCGAAGCGGCCAACCCGAGCTATCCGCCGATCCATACGAAGGATGTACAAATCCAAGGCGTGGTCGTGGGCGTCGTCCGCAAGTACCGCGGCTGAGCAACGGCGTGTCGCTTCATCCGAACCCCGCACGCGAGTGCGGCGTGCGCCATGCGCTCAGCCATGGCGGCCAGCCGGCGCGGAGTAACGCGCAAAGCGGATGGCGTGGCGTCGCTCAAGCTGGACGGCGAGCCAGCGGAAGCAGGCGGGTTCCCGCCATGACCAGCACGTACAATCCCCCCGCGAGCAGGATGGTCGTCGCGCCGGCCGGGAGGTTGGGCTCGTAACTGATTGCCAGGCCAGCGGTTGTAAGAGCCATGCTCAGCAGGACCGAAGCAAGCATGAGCTGCCAGAGTGTTTTGCAAAAATGGCCAGCGACCGCCACAGGTAAGGTCAAGAGCGCGATCACCATGACGATCCCCACGACGCTGACCAGCAGGATGACGGTCAGTGCCGTGAGGCAGAGCAAAAGCAGGTAATAAGCCTGCACGCGGAGCCCGCGTAGCCAGGCGAATTCTTCATCGAAGCAAACCGCCAGGAATTGTCGATAGCACAGCAACCCGACGCCGATCACCAGCACGTCAAGGGCGACCAGGAGCCAGAGTTCATTCCGCGTGACCATCAGGAAGCTGCCGAACAAATAGCTCATCGGGTCGACCTGACGGCCGGGCGTCCGCGCCAGAAAAAGCAGCCCCAGCGCCATACCGATGGCCCATACGGCGCCGATGACCGTGTCTTCCCGCTGGCGCGCCCGCAGGCTGACAAGTCCGATGATGATGGCAGCCAGCAGTGCGGCGACGGTGGCACCGTATAGTGGGTGGAGCCAGGTCCACCCGTAAACGACAGAGAAGTACTGGGCCGCCCCCAATCCGCCGAAGACGCAGTGGGCGATCCCGCCGGCCAGGTATGTGATGCGGCGGACGACTACATAGCTGCCAATGATCCCGCACGCGATGCTGGACAGCACCCCGGTCAACAGGGCGATTTGAAGGAACTCGTGCTCATGCACGGCTGTCAGAAACTCGGACACGCGCGACCTCGCATCCAAGGGCCAGCGGGCCGCGTGGTCCGTGCCGGCCGGCCCCGCGCTCCTGTTATAACGTGGTACGCCGGGCGTGCCAGCGCCGTCGTCCGCATAGGGCCCGCTGTTTCAGACGCGGTCACAGAGGAAATCCGCCATGACGCGGTTGGCGACCAGCAGACCGGCGCGTGTCAGTCGAACCGCCCGCTCGTCGACCTCCAGAAGGCCGGCCTGCGCGTGTCGCTCGATGGCGTCGGCGAACAGGTACGCCGGGTCCGCACCGAACCGCTCCGCGAATCGCTTACGGTCGATGCCGCTTGTCAGGCGCAGCTCAAGCATCGCGGTCTCCCGCGCGCGGCCATCCGGCGGAAGCCGCTCGTGCTCCGCCCACGGCGAGTCCCCGCGGTTCACCTTTTCTATGTAGCTTCGGATGTCCGCGACGTTCCGGTAGCGCACTCCGTCCACATAGCCCGCCGCGCCGGGGCCGATCCCCAAGTACGGTTCGTTACGCCAGTAGCGGAGGTTGTGGCGGCACTCGCAGCCCGGCCGGGCAAAGTTGCTGATCTCGTACTGGAGCAGTCCCATCGTCGGCAGTAGATCGAGCGCGAGCTCGTACATGTCGGCCTCCAAGTCTTCGCCGACCGCCTCCAACTCGCCGCGCTCCAGTTTTCGCCGCAGCGGCGTGTCTGCTTCACACGTGAGGCCATAGCACGAGAGATGATCCGGCGCCAATTGCAGCGCCGTGTGCAGGCTACGCTGCCAGCTCTCCAGGCTTTGCCGAGGAATCCCGAATATCAGGTCCAGATTGATGCGCGCGAGGCCATGCCGCCTGAGCGTCGCCACGGTAGCCGGCACGTCCTCGGGTTGATGCCGGCGGCCCAGCGTGCGCAGTTCGTCAGGCTGGAATGACTGGGCGCCGACAGAAACCCGGTTCACGCCGCACGCCGCCAGAACGCCCGCCACTTCCGTGGTCACAGTCGCGGGATTAGCCTCGACGGTGAATTCGGGCTCGGCGGTAGTCGAGGCGTACGCGCGCACGCCGGTCAGCAGGCACGCCAGCTCGTCCGGGGGGAGAACGGTGGGGGTTCCCCCGCCGATATAGAATGTATCGAGATCTAGCGCGCGGATGCTGGCGTAAGCGGCGAGTTCCCGGAGCACCGCATCCACCAGCGGTGCGACGAGCGCAGGTTCCAGGACCACGGAGTAGAAGTCGCAATAGTCGCACAGGCTGGCGCAGAAAGGCACATGAACGTAGAGGGATCGGCATGTTTCGGGCGTTGTCACGGGGCCGGGCATCCCATAGCATGCGGCGACGCGCATCGGTATGGTACCCGCCGGCGGGTGTGGCGGAACGCGGCTGGCAGCCGTGGTATCGACGGGCGATGAGCGCGAGGCACAGCCATGGACGTCGTCCTGGTGATGTTCAAGGGCACGGAACGGCGTGAATTTCCGTTGGAAGCGGAGCGGACGGTGGTCGGTCGCCGACAGGACTGCGACTTACGGATCCCGACCCGTGACGTGTCCCGCCAGCACTGCGAAGTGGTTCGACGCGCCAACGCCGTCACCGTCAAAGACCTGGGCAGTTCCAACGGCACCTTCGTCAACGGCAAGCGGATTGCGGAAGTGCAGCTCAAGCCGGGCGACCGGCTGCGCATCGGTCCCGTGACTTTTTTCGTCCAGATCGACGGGCAGCCAGCAGAAATCAGGCCTGAAGAGGCTGTCACGACAGCCGGTGTGACGCCGACGAGTGCAGCTCCCGCCGATGAGGAAACTTTCGACCTGAGCGACGCTGACCTCGATGCCGACGACGCACTATCCGCCCTAGACGAACTGGACAAAGACGACAAGAAGCGAAAGTCCTGAGTCCGACCGGGCATAACGGACCTATCGCAGGGGGGGCAGTGACATGTCTGCCGCAGGCTACCCGACCCCACAGGCAACGCGTCCAACCCCGCGCTGGGGCATTGCGCTCGTCATCCTGCTGGCAGCGCTGCTGGTGTTGCTGTTAGCGCTGACTGTCGCGGCCGCGACCCGGCCCGCCGAATACCGTCCCGCATCCATCGACTACAACCTGCTGCGCGTGGACAAGCGCGATTTGGCCCGGCTGCTGGACGAGATCGGCGCGGGGCTGAACGGCGGTAGCCCAGTTCGCGTGCTGTTGAACGAGCAACAAACAAACCGCTGGCTGGCCGCCCGGGCCGAGGTATGGCCTGACGAGGTGCCCGACGTAGCAGGCTTTCCTGAGACTCAGGTTCGGTTTCTAGATGGCCGTATCCGGGTTCTGATGCTCCTGGAGCGTAATCCCTGGTCATGCGTCCTGACACTGGACTGGCAGATCACACTGAGCGATGAACAGGCGGTTCTCGCGTGCGACGCGGCCCGCATCGGCGTGCTGCCGGTCCCAGCCCGCTGGGCGCTCGCCACCGCCGGCTCGCTTCTGGGGAACCCCGAATGGTCCTGGACGCTTGCCGGCGGGAGGCTGGCTCACGCGAACGAGTGGCGGTGGCCGAATGGCAAGCAGCGCTTTCGCCTGCGCGGGCTACAGGTCCAACCGGGTGCCCTGGCAATCGAGCTCGTGCCCATTCCGTCGTGGCATTGACGGCGGACACGCGGCGCGCCGGGTTCAGCACGATCGCCGGTCGACCGCCCGCATGGCACCTGTCCGAACCCCGCACGCCGGTGTGGGGACCGGTGACGCGCGCGTCGCAGCCGCGCGGGCCAGCGCCCCGCTGGGAGCCGGCCACTTGCTTGGCGGGTTCGGATAGCGGCCCTTATACTTTTTGCGCGGCGTCACAGGACCAGCAGAGTGACGAGTCCACAATCAGCTCTGGCGCAACGCATTCGCGCGCTTCGCCGCCGGCATTTCGGTCCGCGCGGAAAGGCCCGCTTCGCCGAACGCTTGGGCCTGACACTCGATCAATATGAAGCGTTCGAGCGCGGGGTGATCCCGCCGGCGGACGTCCTTGTGCGCATCTGCGAGACTACGGGCGAAGACCTTCAGTGGCTGCTGACCGGCATCGCGGCCCGCGGCACGGTGGTGATCGCAGAGGCCCGGGGCCGGCATCGCGCGATCCTTACCCGGCTGGCCAACCTTCTGGAACAGCGGCCAACAACCGCCAATGCGGTCGACGCCTTCCTGGACCTGCTGGAACGCAGCGCGGAGCGACCGGCCGAGGCCACAGCGGGGCATCTGCCCCCTCCCTTCCAGCTTATCCCCGTCGTGGACGCGGCGGACTTGCCGACCACCCTGCCACCGGAGAGTTCGCCTGGCTCTGACGCGCGCTTTGAGCTCGTACCGCTGGGCGAGCCGACGTCGGTGGGTACACCGGAGCCGGTTGCGCTGGCTGAACCCGCGATGGAGTATTCCGCCAGCGCGGTTCGACACGCCGAGCTGGTGCGTGTGCGCACGGCTACCGGCCAGACTTGCTGCTGCCTGCGGAACTCGGGGATCGCCAACTGTTTTTCTCATCCTTTCGGCGTTCGACTGACGGACGACAGTATGCGTCCGATGTTCCTTCCGGGCGACGCGGCGATCGTGGCGGTCGGGTGCGGCCCAAAGGTCGGCCGGCCGGCACTCTGCCGCATGGCGGACGACCCGCCGGCTCGTTGCCGGATCTGGCTGGGCGCGGATGACAGCGCGGTCCACCTGGGCCGACTGGTCGACGGAGAGATGGAACACGTCGCACGCCAGCGAGTGCTCTGGTCGCTTGAGGTGCTTTACAGGCTGGCGCCGGCGGCGTGAGGTCGTCCGCCTGCGAGGTGGGCAAGGGAGAGTGGCGGGTGCCGGTCGAGCGATGCGGTCAGCGCGTACGCGTACACCCGTCGGGCCCGGTGGTCGGCGAGGTCGTCCTGCCCGGGTCGAAGAGCCTCACGAACCGCTATCTCACCTGTGCCGCGTTGGCAGACGGAACCAGTCTCCTGTCGGGGGCCTCTTTCGCTGATGACGCTGCGGTCATGGCGACCGCCCTGCGAACACTCGGCGCCAGCACGCATGAACGCCCCGAACAGCGTGTCCTCGAGGTCGCGGGTTGCCATGGGCATCTGCCGGCGGACGAAGCCGACCTGAACGTCGGCCACGCCGGGACGGCGATGCGGTTTCTCACTGCGCTGGTCTGCCTGGGCTATGGGCGATTCCGCCTCGACGGCTCCGCGCGGATGCGTGAGCGTCCCATCGGCGGACTGGTCGACGCGCTGCGCACGCTCGGCGCCGGCATCGAGTACGAGAATCGCGAGGGGTATCCGCCGCTCACCGTCTTCGCCCGCGGGCTGGCGGGCGGCGAAATCATCTTTCGGCAACCCCCTTCAAGCCAGTTCGTCAGCGCTCTGCTGATGGTGGCTCCGTACGCCCGTCAGGACGTGCTGATTGGCATCGACGGACCGCTGGTCAGCGAGCCGTACGTGGAACTGACGCTCCAGGTGATGCGTTCCATGGGCGTCGAGGTCCTGGACTGGGAAGGCTGTCGGTTCGTCGTCCCGGCCTTCCAGCGCTACCGTCCCGGACGATACACGATCGAGCCCGACGCCAGTGCCGCAACCTACTTCTGGGCAGCCGCGGCCGTCACCGGCGGCCGCGTGCGTGTGCTCGGCCTGACGCGTGCCAGTTTGCAGGGCGATGTGGGCTTCGTCGACGTGCTTGCCCGCATGGGCTGCACTGTCGAGGAGGACGGTGTTGCCCTCGCGGTCGCCGGTCCCCGTGAGCGCCTCCGCGGCATCGTCGCCGACCTGAACGACATGCCAGACACGGTCCAGACTTTGGCCGTCGTCGCCCTCTTTGCCGACGGTCCCACCGAGATCCACAACGTGGCGAACCTGCGGATCAAGGAAACCGACCGCTTGGCAGCCCTCGCCAGCGAGCTGACTCGCCTGGGCGCCCGCGTCGACCGGCGCGAAGACGGTCTGACCATCCACCCGCCCGAGCGACTCCGCCCGGCGGAGATTCAGACGTACGAAGACCACCGGATGGCCATGAGTTTCGCGATCGCCGGGTTGGCGACCGACGGAATCGTGATTTGTGGGGCCGAGTGCGTATCCAAAAGTTTCCCCACCTTTTTTGAGGTCCTCGGCGACCTGACGGCCCCGCGCGAATAGCGCTCACCAGGAAGTCCTCTCGCCTCACTGCGCGGGACATGGGACACGCGTGCCCCGGCCCCGGTTGCTGACCACCCGACGATGCAGCTCCGCCACAAGGGGGTCGCGAGCCATCTCAGTTCCGTGCACGCGCCCACATCGAAATGTCTGTTAGCGCACCGCGCGCGACACCACCGCCCACAGCGTCCCGGCCCAGCACGTCAGTGTGTCGTTGTCCAGGGCAACGCATTCGGGTAGACTACGGAAGTTGCTTGGTGCCTCTGGCGCCTTCAGTCAACCTCGCGGGAACCCGATCTTTCACAAGTCAATAGCTGCTCTTATGGGCTCTCTTGGGCTCTCTGGCCACAGGCGGGAGGCCGACATGTCGACGGGCTCTGCCAATGTTCCGGGCGCGTCGGGCGCCACGCTGGTTCCGGAAACGGTTTCGGCCGCGCCCGACCTCCCGGAGCCGATTCCCGCGCGGATGCTCAACGAGTTCGTCTACTGCCCACGGTGTTTCTACCTCGAGTTTGTTCAGGGGCAGTTCGCCCACTCTGCCGACACGCTCGAAGGTCGCCAGATACACGAGCGAGTAGACCAGGAGTCGGGGGATTTGCCCCCCGCTCCTCCGGAGGTCCCCGGGGGATCCGCACCACAGACGCCCCTTGACGGGGTTCCTGCGGTCGCGCGCTCGGTTTACCTCGCGGCCCCGAGGCTCGGTTTGGTCGCCCGCATGGACCTTTTGGAGGCCGAGGGGAACCGCGTGACACCGGTCGACTACAAGCGCGGCTTTGCGCCCGAGCAGCCTGTAGGCGCCTGGGAGCCCGACCGTGTCCAGCTTTGTGCTCAAGCGCTGATTTTGCGCGAACACGGCTACCAGTGCGACGAGGGTGTCATCTACTACGCGGGAAGCCGTGCGCGCGTAACCGTTCCGATCGACGCCGAGCTCGTAGCAAGGACACTGGCCTATCGGGACGAAGCCCGTCGTGTGGCCGCTGCTGGCCAGATTCCACCACCCCTAGTGGACAGTCCCAAGTGTCCGCGTTGCTCTTTGGTGGGCATCTGCCTGCCCGACGAGGTCCACTTTTTGGCCCGGCGCGAGCAGGGAGAGCGGCCGGACGTGCGGCGGCTTCTGCCGGCCCGGCCCGACGACCTGCCGGTTTACGTCCTGGCTCCGGGCGGTTCGGTCGGCGTGACGGGGGATCAGCTTTATGTCGCCCTGCCGGACGCCCCGCGGCAACTCCTGCGCTTGTTGGACGTATCGCAGCTCAACCTGTTTGGCAATATTCAGGTCTCGACGCAGGCACTGCGCAAGCTGGTCGATCGCGGTACCCCAATCTGTTATTTCACATTCGGCGGGTACTTCCAGGCGATGACGCTCGGGCTGGGACACAAGAACGTCGAGCTGCGTATCAACCAGTTCCGCATTGCGGCTGACGCATCGGCCTCCCTGCGGTTTGCTCGCCGCTTCATTGCCGGCAAGATCACCAACTGCCGCACGCTCTTACGCCGCAATGCCACGGAGCGTCCGCATGAAGCGCTGCGCGACCTCCTTGACCTTCGGCGCCGCGTCGCCGCGGTACAGGATAGCGCGTCGTTGCTGGGCCTCGAGGGCAATGCGGCCCGCATCTACTTCCAAAACTTTGCGCGTATGCTAAAGCGTCCCAAGGGGACCGACGTGGGCGCGTTTGACTTTCAATCGCGCAACCGGCGCCCACCACGCGATCCCGTGAATGCTCTGCTGTCGCTCGGGTATTCCCTCCTGACAAAGGACCTCACGGTCATCCTCCAGGCCACAGGTTTCGATCCCTTTCTTGGCTTTTACCATCGTCCCCGTTACGGCCGACCTGCTCTCGCCTTGGATTTGGCTGAGGAGTTTCGCCCCCTGATTGTTGATAGTGTGGTGATTCAAGTGCTCAACACCGGGGAGATCAGACCTGACGACTTCTTGATTCGCGGCCCAGCATGCAGCCTGACGCCCACAGGCCGCCGTGCCTTTATTCAGGCCTACGAGCGGCGTCTGGATACGCTTATCCGACACCCACTGTTCGGCTACACGATTAGCTATCGCCGCGTGCTTGATGTTCAAGCCCGCCTCTTGGCGGCTTGTGTGCAAGGGGAGTTCCCAGAATACGCACCGTTTGTAACACGCTAGGCCTGGTCCTGAGGACACGGCTGTGCGGCATCGGTACCTGGTGTGCTATGACGTCTGCGACCAGAAGCGCCTGCGCCTCGTCTACAAGAAGATGCATGGCTTTGGCGACCCGATCCAATACTCCGTCTTCAAGTGCGACTTGTCCGCCGCCGAATATGTGCTCCTTCTAGGTGCGCTGCGTGGTTTGATCAACTCGCGCGAAGACCGCGTAATGATCGTCCGCCTCGGCACCATTGAAGAACCGGCAGAGCAGCGCGTTGAGTTTCTGGGCCGGCCCCTCGCACCATGGGACCGGCCCGGGGCGGTCGTCATCGCCTGACGCCGATCCACCCGTGAATAGGCCGCACTACTGGCCGCGATCGCCGCGCGCCACCGGCCCCACGCACGTTCCGCTCCACCTGCCAGAGCACCACTCCACCCGACCCGCGCCGGCAGTTAACCCCGCCCCGGCAACATGCTCTTCAGGGGTCGTGTAAGAACCCACTCGCGCGACGCGTGACGCACACGTCGCCGCACGCAACTCAGGCCCACTTGTGAGCGACTTTCCAGAACCGTGCCGGCGCATTATACTACGCGCAGCCATGAACGATCTGCACCAAGAGCCCCATAATCCCGCCCGGCCAACCACCGCGAGCGGTTCAGTGATGCGCGCGGCCCAGCCGCCTCTCGCTCGTGTAAGTGGCGGCTTGACAAGGGGCTATATGCTTCGTCCGGATAACCTCGCCCCGCCCAGGGCCAGCGTGGCCACCCGCTCGCTACCAAGACTTCAACATTCGCAACTTACGCGAGTTGTGCGCCCCGCGG
>Ga0209162_1000564_pt1 | contig 40128 bp, 33 predicted proteins | sample YNPNPMetaG_FD_187121 | JGI IMG/M metagenome (GOLD analysis project Ga0209162, IMG submission 187121) | Anoxygenic and chlorotrophic microbial mat microbial communities from Yellowstone National Park, USA - YNP NP MetaG (SPAdes) (version 2) ...
CCCACGCATTGGTCGACGCCATACTGGCGGGGTACCTCCACGTCCCATTTGTATGCCTCTACGCCGCCAACCTGGAACGCGACGATGACATAGTTGGCATCTCGCAATGCTTCGCGACGGTCTAACCCCGCTTCCACACGGGTGGGCAGGTTGTTACGCTCTACAATGCCGTCAATAAGCCGCTTCGAACGCGCTAGCCTTTCGCCGTCGATGTCGTAGAGGTAGAGGCTCGAATCCCGCAGCTCGGGGAACGAAAGGATATCCACGGTCAACCGAATGGGAAAGACGTATCCGCCTGCTCCGATGATAGTGATTTTGCGCATGGCATTCTCCTCCATGTGTGAAATGCTGTCGAAGTGAACATCTGATGGTTTCTCGCGCCGGGTCCCTGAGGTGCGGAACGGGCGGCACCTCTTGTGTCTCCATGTGGAGCTTGCGACCCTGCGGTAGCCGACCGCTCCCAGAATACGATGCCATCGAGCCTCTTTCCTTCACAGCGAAGTCTGCCATTTTGACGCATAGATTTGGCATTTTAATCACGTTAAGTGCCATATTGAAACTTTTCGTGGACTACAGGCGTCTAAATAGTCACAACACTTTCTGCTGAAGGAGGGTGCTGTGATGGATCACGGTGGTGTCACGCCTGCCGGGACGCGTCTCCAGGTGGAGCAAGCCATTCAGACTCTGGCGCCGTGCCTCAAAATGTCCAGCCTCGACCGCGAGAGCCGCCGTCAATTGCTGCTTACTGTGGACCTCCTCACGTCGGTTTGGAGCGATTTGCAGCGTGGTGATGAGCTCACAGCAAACAAAGGCAGCACATTACACGCCATTCTCGCCCTGTGTGAGATGGTAGCTGCTTGTGAGGAAGCGGAAGTTGCCCTTGCCCTCCGTGCCGTGTACCGGATGGTTGAGGGCTGGACAGTTGCACCGGAGCCTTTAGAAGCCCCGATGCAGGAACCTGCTTCCACACAACAGCCTTCGGAAACGAGTGTTCTGGAGGAGCCGACTCTTGGAGCCGCGTCTGTACCGGAAGAACCTGAAAGTGCGGAGGAAGTGCCTCTTACCCTGTCCGAAGCCTCCGAACCTGCTACGCAACCCGCCGCGCCCGAAGTGCAGAAAGAGGTTCCGCAGCCCGCGGAAACCCGTTTAGATGAGGCGCGCACTCGTCTGGCAGAGCGATTGGAGAGCCTGTCTCGCCAGCTGGACTACGTGCAGAATCACGCCCTTTCTCGTCACGAGGTACTGTGCTTGCTGATGGCGAGTGCGTGCCGCTATCGCTTGATACGCCCTGAGGCAGCGGAATACGGAAGGGAGTGGGATGCCAACCAGCTGAAAAGACAGTTAACGTCACTTGTCCATCAGCAGTTAGGTGGGATGTGGTTACCTCCGCTGGACCCAAACCCCGAATTCAGCGAGCACGAGCTGGAAACCCTGCAGGTTGGCTATGAGGCGATGGCACAGAGCTGGCAGATGTGGGAGTGGTACCAGCAGCATCGCGATGACATGGACAAAGGCACGGGCGCGCCTCTGCTGGAGAGTATCGTAGCCCCTGTGCCGATGGTGCAGCAAATCTGGACATCGAAGCAGCTTCTGAGCAGGCTGGCAGAGCAGGACGGCACGGAAACTCTGCGCCAGGCGGTTGGGGAAGAGGCGCAAAGCCGCAAGTGGGTGATAGAGATGCTGTCCAGCAGCAGTCCTCGACAGCGGCAACTTCACTACATCCGACACGCGGACGAACACTGGGAAGCGGCGAAGCGGCAGGTACAGAAGAAAGCGCAACAGCGGGAGGCGATGGACCGCCTGAGAGCAGTTCTTTCCGAACCCAACCCCGACAGTTTCGAGGAAGACCTGCTGTGCGCGCTGGTGGCGTGCCATCAGGCGCAGATACCCTATTCCAATCGCGACCTGTGCGATGTGATGCGCGGCTACGACTCGTTTCTGGAGAACCCTGCCGTGCCGGAACGCTGTGCTCTGGCGAAATCGGAGCAGAGCGCAGCCCGCAAGTTTTTGGTGAATCTGGGCAAACACCTACTGAAACAGGAGCAGAAGACACCTCCGCAGGAAGCGCAGCCTGAGGAGGAGCCTCATGCCGAACAAAACGGCGAACTGCTGCGCGAGGCACGCAAAATCACGCAGGGCAAAAAGCTGTTCATGCTGTGTTTCAATCGGCGTGTCGAGGCGGAGCAGAAAATCCGTGAGGCGTTGCAGCTGTCAGAGGTAGACTGGCCCGACCTGGACGGTAGCGAAAGCGTAAACAGCATGGAAGCACACATCCGCAACGCCGACATCACCGTCGTGGTGGTGCATTATAGCCGGACGCACTGGAAAGAGGCGCGGGACATCGCCCGGCAGTACGGTAAGCAGTTCGTGATGGCGACCAGGGGCTACGGCGTGACGCATCTGGCGCAACAGATTGTGCAGCAATGTGCCCGAGCATGAGACCCACGAGGCAGGATTCGATGGCGGCGGCACCGAAGTAAAAACGTAAACTAAGCCACCTGAGCGAGGTAATAGGGATGAACCGAGCGGCAGCCCTGCGGTGGGCAATCTGGATACTGATTATCGGCGGCATCATTGGCTGGACGATATGGCGCAATGTGCAGACCCAGAAGACGGTGGACGACCTGGTGAGTAAAGACCCCGCCCGTCAGGTCGCCGCCGCGAAGGTACTGGCAACGCACGACTCCCTGTACGACCTGGTGCAACAGCGACCCATCGCGGCGCGGATGAGGGCAGCGGATGCTTTCGAGCAACTGGGCACGGAAGAAGCCGTTAAAGCACTGCTCGCTCTGCAGAAAGACCCCGAAATCAAAATGCGCGAGCATGTCACGCAGAAGCTCATCGCTCTTGCTCCCAAATATCCACAGCCGTTGCTGGACGCACTGAAAGACGCAGACAGCAATGTCAGGGCAGGTGCGGCAAAGGCGCTGGCGACGTTAGGCGAATCTATTGTGCCCAAGCTGGTGGAGGCTCTGAAAGACAGCGGTTCACGAGCCGCAGCAAGCGACGCTCTCGCGCGAATCGGTAAGGTGTGCACCCCACAGGTGCTGCCACTCATTGAGGACAAGGATGAAGCCCTGCGCATCGCCGTTGCCGAGCTGCTGGGCAAGCTGGGTGACCCCCGCGCGGTACCGGCTCTGTTGAAACACCAAGATGACTCGCCTGCGATGCGCCGCACGGTCATTGGCGCGCTGGCGGCGATTGCCCATCCCTCGGCGGAGGATGCCCTGCTTCGCGCGCTCAATAACCCCGAGGACGACGGCGACGCACGCGCACAGGCGGCGGTGGCGCTGGGTAAAATCGCCAGTGCACGGGCGGTCGCCACTCTGGTACGTGCGCTGAGCGACGAGGACCTGATTGTGCGCTCGGCGGCAGTGGGCGCGCTGGCGCGTGCAGGACGAGCAGCCATCCCTGCGCTCACTCAAGCCCTCCGAAGTAGCGACCCGGAGGTGAGGCGACTGGCGGCCGAGGCGCTGGGCGGAATGAACGACCCCGAAGCGGTAGCTCCCCTGGCGGTGGCATTGAAGGACCCTGACTATCGTGTGCGCCGTACGGCGGCGACCTCGCTCGGACAGACGGGGCAGACCTCAGCTATTCCCCATCTGCTGGACGCGCTTGCCGACCCGGATGGCGGCGTGGGGGAGGCGGCAGCGAACTCGCTTGCGAATCTGGGCGCTGCTGCCGTGCAGCCCCTGATCGCCAGGCTCGGAGGCAACAACCCGACCGTTGCTTACCTTGCGGCGCGTGCTCTTTCGGCAATGGGGGACGTCAGTATCACCGCTTTGCAGGGGGCGTTGAACTCACCCAACGCCACCGCACGGCACTGGGCGCTTATCGCGCTGGCAGGAAGCAGCAGCCCCAAAGCGGCGGAGTTGCTGCAGCAAATACAGCAGCGCATCCCTGAATCGGAACGCTGGATTATCGACGAGGCGGTCATGCGCCTCGGTTCCAGCGAAAGTTGATACGCCACTGGGGTGGAGGCAAACCACCACAGCAGATTTTTTCAGAAAATTTGCCACCACCCCCGCAAAGATTCCTTGACAAATCCGACACCGATTGCTATTCTAAAAGTGATACGTATCTCCTGTTAGCTCACTTACGTACCTTGACAGCTCTGTTGTGCATTTGGGCTAATGGTTTTCCCCTACCATCTACTGGGCACACGTGAAGCGGGCTGGTTCGCATTCGTCGGGACTACGGCGGGGGCAACGTGCAGCTGGCGTATGAGTACGGTTACGGTTTTGACGGCGGTCGTCGGTGGCGGAAGGACTACGTGAACGGGGTGTGGACGCGGTATCCCTGTGGGGTAGCCTGCGGCGCCGGCGACTTAGTGGAGCAGACGTCGGACCTGTCGGGCAGCCAGTGGACGACGAGTGCTTTGTATTTGCAGGGCATCTCGCTGGTGCGCAGAAACAACGAATGGCACCACTTTGACCCGTTAGGCACGGCGCAGGTGATTACGAACAATTCGGCGAGCGTCATCAGCAACAACCTGTACGATGTGTTCGGGGTGTTGCGCTACGAGCAGGGTAGCGTGCAGACACCGGTACCTCCCCGCGGGTGGGAGGGGGTGACAGCCCGGTGAGAGCCTTGCGCTCCGCGAGGATTGCAGCGAGCTGACGGACCCCGTGACCTATTGCCTTCTATTTCCCCGTTACGCTACAATAGGGTGAGAGTCTGCAAACACCAGGGAGGTTGCGGTCATGAAGCGTCTTTTGCTGGTACTCGCCCTGTGGACGGCGATTACGTCGTTGGGCGTCGCACAGGAGATGGACCCCTGGGGCATGCCCAAACCGTGGAAGCGATTGGAGTGGTTCTATAGCCGGCGTGCCTTCCCGTACAACGATGTGCCGGCAGGAGCATGGCTCAGGGCGTACGAACAGGCGCAACAGCTGCCCGTGTATCAGGGCGAGGGGTTGCAGGGACAGGCGCTCAGCTGGGAGTTCTTCGGACCGGACAGCACCAACCAGAACTGGCTTGCCCGTGTGAACGCCATCGCCATCCATCCCACCGACCCCAACACTATCTATATCGGCGTCTCCAAAGGGGGTGTCTGGAAAAGCACCAACCGCGGCTCCACCTGGACCAACCTGACGGACTTCCTCGCGGCGCAATACGTGGGTTGCCTGACCATCGACCCAGCCGACCCCAACACCATCTATCTGGGTACGGGAGAGGAGTACTACGCGGGCAACACGCTCGGAGGCGTGGGTATCTACAGGTCGACGGACGGAGGTAACTCGTGGACGCTTATCGGAAGCAGTGTGTTCTCCGGTCAGCGCATTAACGAGATTATCATAGACCCCACCAATCGCAACAAGTGGATTATGAGCACGGACGCCGGAATCTACATCACGACCAACGGCGGCAGCACGTTCACCCGCACGCTGAGCGGCGTCGCCTCAGCCCTGCGCATGCATCCCACCAATCCCAATATCCTCTGGGCCGCGCTGGGATACATCTGGGGCAGTTCCACCAACGGTGTGTATGTCTCTACCAACGGCGGAAGCACCTGGACGCGCTACAGTGCGTTACCTCTGGGAACCAGTGTGGGGCGGATTGAACTGGACGTATGCCGCAGCAATCCGAATGTTATCTACGTAGCCTTCGGGCAAACCATCTCAGCGGGCGCGCGTATCCACAGCGTCTGGAAAACCACCAACGGCGGTAGCAGCTGGACACAGCTGACCGGCGCACCCACCGGCAGCGGGCAGTCGTGGTACGACCTGGTCATGCGTGTGGACCCCGGCGACCCGAATATCGCCTATGTGGGAGAGGTGCAACTGTATCGCACGACCGACGGCGGCACCTCGTGGACTAAAATCAACGGTGACGGTCTGTCCAACGCGCATGTGGACCAGCACGCGCTGGAGTTCGACCCCACCGACCCGAGCAAAATCTTCATCGGCTGCGACGGAGGGCTGTTCTATTCCGCCAACCGTGGAGATACCCGTACCCCTCTCAACAGCGGCAGAGGCACGATGGAATACTACGCCTTCGATGTACACCCCACGAACGCGAACCGACTGGTGGCAGGTTCTCAGGATAACGGTTCGCACGTGCGCTCTACCTCCAACACCTATGCCATCACACTGGGCGGGGACGGCTTTTGGGCGGCGTACAAACGGAGCGACCCCAACACGGTGCTGGGCGAGGTGTATTATGCGATGGTCTATCGCTCCACCAACGGCGGCAGCAGCTGGAGCTTCGTATTCAACGGCAGTGGCGACCCGCGCTCGCCGTGGTCTGCCCCGCTGGTGAACGACCCGAACAACCCGTCCACCTTCTACGTGGGTACTATCTACGTCTACCGTTCGACCAGCAACGGCATTTCGGGTAGCTGGAACCGTATCAGCGGGGACCTGACGCGTGGTTCCGGTACGCTGTCCGTTATCGCCATCGCGCCGTCCAATTCCAATGTCATCTACACCGGCTCCGACGACGGCGCGGTATACGTCAGCACCGACGGAGGCAACACCTGGAACGCACGGTACACAGGCTTGCCCACGCGCTCGGTCGGGGGGATCGCGGTCGACCCCAATAATCCGGGCACGGTATACGTGGGGTTGCAGGGGTTCGGCGGCGGGCATGTTTTCAAAAGCACCAACTACGGCGCGTCGTGGACCAATATCTCGGGCAACTTGCCGGATACGCCGGTGAACTTCCTTATCGTGAATCCCATCGCTTCGAACATGCTTATCGCTGCGACCGACACGGGCGTCTTTGTGACGACGGACGGAGGCGTCAACTGGGCGAAACTGGGACTGGGGCTGCCGAGTACGCCGTGCCTGCACCTGCGGGCAAACGCCACCACTGGCTATCTGTATGTCGGCACGTACGGGAGGGGTATCTGGCGGATGCCGCTGCCGACAGCTAGCTTTGTCACCACGCGCCTGCTGGTGGATAACGTATCGGGCACGCTGGGTGGCACGGTGAACCTCACGGCGACCCTGCAACGTACCGACACATTCGCAGGCGTTTCGGGCAAGACCCTGCAGTTTGCGGTAGGCGGCGTTGCTGCGGGTAGCGCGGTGACGAACGCCAGCGGCGTTGCCAGCCTTGCCTATACCATTCCTGAGTCGGCAGGCACGGGCAGCCGCACCGTCTCGGTAACGTTTGAAGGCGACAGCACTGCCAACCCCTCCAGCGGTTCCGGCACGCTGACCGTCAGCAAGGCGACGCCGGAGATTGTTCTGGATAGCCTGACGGCGCGACGCGGGCAGACGGTGAACCTGCAAGCGACTCTGCGCCGGCAGGACAACGCCGCAGCCATCAGCGGCAAGACAATCACCTTCAAGGTGGCAGGTAGCACCGTCGGCACTGCCAACACCGATGGTAGCGGTAGAGCGACCCTGCCTTACACCGTGCCGTTAAGCGCATCGCTGGGAAGCAAGGTGCTTCGCGCCGAGTTCGCGGGAGACGGCGTCTACCTGAGCGCATTCCGCGAGTCCTCCCTGGACGTGCGCAAAGTGCTCATTCAGGGCGCAGTGAATTTGGGCGACTTCGGGGGCAGCGCCAGCGGTCTGCCGGTAGCGGTCAGCATCGCGCAGGGCAGCAACTCGGAGAGCCTGTCGGCATCGCTGGATAGCAGTGGTCGGTTCTCGGTGGAAACCTCACTGGCGGGCAGCGGCAGTGTGGCGGTGAAGGTGACGCACTGGCTGCGCGAGCGGGTGAGCGTGAATCTGTCCGACGAGGCATCGCTCTCGTGGAGTCTGGTTAACGGGGACGTGGACGGGGATAACGAAGTGACGCTGCTGGATTTTGGCGCGCTGGTGGCAGCGTTTGGCTCCGTGCCGGGGGACAGTCACTGGAACGCGAACGCAGACCTTGACGGGGATGAGGAAGTCACCCTGCTCGACTTCGGTATCCTTGTGAGGAACTTCGGTATGCTCGGCGATGATTAGCGGGTATAATGAAGCTAAACGAAGCCTCACGAGGAGTGTTGGATGATAGCGGAACGCATTCTCGGTAGCGAGTTGATGCCGATATATGAGAAGGTGGTGGCAGGCGTTCGCCTGAGTGAATCGGACGGGCGCCTGCTTTACCGAACGCCTAATCTCACGGGCGTCGGTTACCTGGCGAACATCGTGCGCGAGCGGCGGCACGGCGATAAGGCATACTATGTGCGCAATCAACACATCAACTACACGAACATTTGCAACAAGCTGTGCCGTTTCTGCTCGTTCTACGCCAAGAAGGGCGGCCCCGCGCCATACACACTGACCCCAGAGCAGGTCAAACAGCGACTGCGCCAGTACCTGCACGTGCCCATCACCGAGGTGCATATCGTGGGCGGCATCCATCCCAAGCTGCCGTTCCAGTACTACTTAGACCTTCTGCAGGCGGTGAAGGAAGTGCGCCCCGAAGTGCATATCAAGGCGTTCACGGCGGTGGAGATTGTCCAGATTGCACAGGTCGCGGGGATGAGCTATGAGGACACCCTGCGCACGTTGAAAGCGGCGGGGCTGGACAGCTTGCCGGGAGGCGGTCTGGAGATATATTCCGAGCGCATCCATCAGGAACTGTTCCCGCGCAAAATGGGTGGGGACGAGTGGAGTGAGGTCGCACGCGCGGCGGCACGAGTGGGACTGAACCAGTATGCCACCATGCTGTACGGGCACATCGAGACCATCGAGGAGCGGGTGGAACACCTGATGCGCCTGCGCGAGCTACAGGACGAAACGGCGCATTTTCTCGCGCTGACACCACTCAGCTTTCACCCAGAAGGCACAGATCTGGAGCATCTGCCTCATCCGTCTGGCTACGATGACCTGCGCAACATCGCGGTATCACGCCTGATGCTGGATAATTTCCCGCACATCAAATCCTTCTGGGTGATGAACACGCCTGCGGTGACGCAGGTGGCGCTGTGGTACGGGGCGGACGATGTGGACGGCACGGTACACGAGTACGAGATTGTCTATCAGGATGATTCGCCAGGTGAGCGTCAGCAGGTACTTACGCGCCATCAGCTGATAGACATGATTCTGGAGGCAGGTCGCATCCCCGTGGAGCGCGATAGCCACTACAACGAGGTTCCGCCGCGCCGCGAGGAGGAATTGTCGTCACCTGTGCTTACTTCCGCTGCCGGAGGTGCTTTGCAATAACCTCGTCTCCCAACGGGCGGGTGGCCGTGCTTGCAAAGGCTCTATCCAAGCTCCGGTGATATGCGCCAGACCGAGAACCAGCGCGACGAACACTACCGCGCAGGCAAGCCGAAAGTCGAGGCGGCGCCGCCTGACCGCTCAGTTTGCCCTCCGCAGATTCACAGGCATCAGTTGCCGGCACGGCAAAGCCGTGTCGGTAACAGCCCTTGTTCGCTTTTGTCCGTCTTTTCCCTCTTCAGTGGGCTACCGCCACTTCGGTTGCGCTTTCGGCGATGCGAGCACGGCACTTCGCGTTTGCAGAGCCCAAGGACCGGTGTCCATCTCCGGTATCAGTTTCAGCGGGTAAGCCGCTTTTTGGGACACTCTCACCGAGAGTGCGCAGGTGAAACCTCAGCCGTAGTGAAACTTTTCCACTTTGACCGTCTTGCCGTGGCGGTCGACAATGCGCAGGGTGGGGGGAGGCGGCAGCTCGCCGTTCACCTCCAGCGAGGTCACGCGGTGCAGCCAGTTTCCGGTGGAGAGTGTCAGAGCGACCTCCAGTGTATCTCCCCGCTGCGTGCCAAAGCCGAGCGACGCGTGCAGCTGCTTCGGCAAGGGGAACTTGTTCTCGCCGTCGGTCACTTTCACGGTGATGGGGTCCATCGGCGTTATTTCTATCCGCCACAGATTCCCCTTGCTGTCGCGCGTGCCGAAGCGGCAGGTCTGCACGGAGTACTCGTCGGCGGGCAGCCGCAGGCGTCCGTCGGTGGTGCTGGCTTCCCAGTATCCGACCTGTTTGCCAATCGCTATCAGATGCATCTCGGGGTACTCGGTGACGAGCGTCCCGGTGCCGATTTCTGTCGGCTGGAACTCGCAGGTAGAGCCGTCGGACGCGAAAGCGAGTCTATAGGTGCGCCCACCAAGCTGGTAAAAGCGCGGCACAGGTCGCTGTTCTCGGTCTGGCAGAAACACGCACCGGTCGCCATCCCAGCGGGTCTTTGCCGGTGTGTCGAACGCGCCGTCGGCATTGGCGTCCAGCAGGGCAATTTTGAGTGCCTTGCCGTTCACCTCACCCTCGAACAGGCGGTAATCCTCGCTGCGCAGGTATGTCTGCCTCGATCCGATATCGTCCAGCACCAGGCTGAAATAGCGCGACGTCAGGCTGCCATTGAGGGACACGATGAGACGGAACGGACCGTAGCAAACACCGAAGTACCATACCGGGTCGGGAGAGCCCCGCAGCGGCTCGTCGTCGGTCAGGTCATTGTTGCGGTTGACGTCCACCACCAGACGATTGCTGTTCGGGTCCATGACCAGATGCCAGTGTTGCGGAGGCTTGCCCAGCTTGAGCACGCCATACCGGCATGAAGCCTTTGCCCAGTCGGGCAGTTTGACCTCCTTGGGTGGCTGGTTGCGCCATTGCACCGTATGAGTAGGCGTGAGAAATCGAACCGCCTCCTCGCCTGTGGACTGCAGGAAGCGTACCTGCCCCTGTAGGCGCACGCTCTCCTCCTGCGCCCAAGCGATGGTGAGGGCGGTAGCACACGCCAAGGCGATTGCACAGAATGTACTTCGCATCGCGAATGCACCTCCTTCCCGTCTACTGTAACATTCCGATCATTTGGCGCAACTCTTCCATCGAGATGCCCTGCCGCGCCGGCTGTCCGTCCGGACCGATGTGAATCACGTACGGCATCGCGGGCAGGATGAGAGGCAGCGCAGGCGTTGCCGGTTGTTGCGGACTGCGCTTCCAGAAGCCGACGGGAACATCTAGTTGTTCCATCCTGCGGTACCGTTCTGCTTCCTGTCGGCTAGCGGTATCCAGCACAATCGCCACCTGCCATCCCTCGCGCATCTGTTGTCTTATTGCCTGCAGGAGCCACTGGTTCTGCGCGAGATAGGGCGCAGTGAAAACCAGCAGCGTGTTTTTGCCTTCCCATCGCACAGGTTGGAGCCACTCCACACGCCGGAGCAGCTTCTCCACGTTCGGCTTGGGAGATGCTCCATCGCCGCGATCCCACGGCGGCCGCGCCGCACCGAGGGTCAGCACGATGTCCGTCGATGGTTTCACGCGGATGGGTGTTAGCGTCAGGTTCTGCATCCGCGGTGTCAGCATCAGTGGAGAGGGCATCGCTTTCAAAGAGAACCTCCCGTTGTCGTCGCTGGTCACTTTGCCGAGAGAGATAGCCCTTGTCGGTACGCGACGTTGACGGTAGTTCTGCACTGTACGGCTATCCGGGAACTCATACTGCAGGAGCAGATTCACCTTGCCTATCGGCTCGCCGTAATCGTCCACCAGCACGCCGGCATACTCACCGTTTGCCCTCCTCAAACGAATGGTTACGGTCTGCCCGGTGTTCACGGTGGTTACCGCCGGCTCGTAACCCTTCGCAGTAACCACCGCCCAGCACCTGCTTCCCGGCACAAGCGGAAGCACGAAACCGCCTGTCCTGTCCGTGTTGGTGGATATTGGGGTTAGGTGTTCCGTCCACATCCGCTGTGTGCTTCCGTTGGATAACTCGAATTGCGACTCCTGCCCAAAGATCAGGCTGACCTTCGCTCCGGCGACAGCCTTGCCCGTCTCGTCTAAAACACGTCCCCGCACCTTAGGTAACGGTTGTAATCGGACTGTCTTAGGCGCGTTCTGCGCGCTGATGTTGCGGAGCAAGGTTCCTTCCTGCGTCCCGTAGTCCACAATAAGCAATCGCTCCAGCCTATCCCTACCGACCTGAATGGTCAGCTTATCGCCCTCGACGCGGTAGGGGCGCCATGTGTCTTCGACTTCGTCCATCGGCTCAGGGAGGAGGTTCGTCCAGATGTTCTTCGGTACCTCGTTGCGCGATGTGCGCACCCGTAGTTGAACCTCTTGCGCGCGCTGCACCCGCGTGAGTGCCACTTTCAGCACCACCGGCTGCGGGGTGGTCATCTTACCCTGCTGTATACTCACCTTCGGAAGGCTGTGTGACATGTAGTAACCATCGCCCGAAGCAGGACCAGAGGCATCCAACTGGTATTCGCCATCGGGAAGCGCAATCGTCAAACTGCCTTTGCTGTCGGTGAAATAGGGAAATCGCACACCGGCAGCGCGCCTCCCCTCGGGATGGATAGTTACCCCGCAGAAAGGCACAGGTTTATTCTTGTCGTCGCGCACCTCTACCGTTATCTTCGGCTCCGTGTATACTTTGATCACGCCAAGGTCGGTGATGGTGCCGGGCTTAAGGTCGGTCACCTCTAACGGGAAGAAGAAACCGGGCGGAACCAAGGTGGGGGACGACAGCGACGCGCCCGGCATCAGCGCAAACGAGTCTGTAGGCACGTCCGCAGTGATGCGCCCGTCCTCGTCGGTCGTGACGTGTGTCCATGGCTCCACCAGCACCGGGTAATGTTTACACGGTTCGCCGTTGTGGGCGTAAAGCAGGCGGGCGGTGATTCGGGCGCCCGGCTTGAGGGTAATCACCAAACCCTCTTTGGTCAGCTTTTCCGCATTCGTGCTTCGGATATCCAGCGACGGGGCGTAACCCGAAGCAGAGCACAGGATACCAACGGCGGACGTTTTCGGATGCATCGGTAACCGGAAGCTGCCATCCGCGCTGGTGGTGGTAGCAAACGGCGGCACGGGCGGCGGGAGCAGTACCTCGTTGTCACCCTGCAGCATTACGTAATTCAACTGGACCAATGCCCCCTCGATACCTCGACCTTCGGCGTTCACCACTTTGCCTGTGAACTCTTGCAGCGATTGCAGGCGAAGGGTCAATGAAGGTCGCGATCCCATTCGGACGGTACCGCAACCCAACGTGGGGTGGAACGCAACAACTGCCGAGAGGGTAGAGGGCGGCACGACACCCACGAAGCGATAGCGTCCCCTCTCATCGGTAGTGGTGTGCGCGAAGCTTCCCTCTGGCAGACCCAGCCATGCCACCACGATGTTCGGGTAATAGTACAGCTGTGCACCAGCGACCGGATTGTTCTGGGCATCCAGTACACGTCCGCTGAGGATTGTCGTGTTTTGTGCGCAGGCTACACTCCACCAGCAGCACAATCCCAGCATCACGGCAAAGACCCTTTTCATGTTGCTACCTCCTTCCCGGCACGGTGAAGACGGCGAGAAGTTACACTGCGTATTAACTCCATTCTACTTGCCAAGCCACTCATCCTGCTTGCATTTTTCTACTTATCTGGACACACAATAGAAATCTCCGTTTCAGGGATGAGCGCCTCTTGGAAGAATTTTCGAAAAAAGTTCGCGAGGCACCTCGTGAAAATGCTTGACAAAACTACCTGCGGGGTGTATACTGAAAACAGGGTGGGAGCACAGCTCGCACCAGCATGGTTGTTCAACCATCCATGATGATGAAAGGAGGATGGAGTATGCATCGAATCGCAATCCGGTTTGGGCTTTTCGCGGTGTTGCTTGCGGCAATAGCCCTGCCCTCCAGCGCCACGGTTTGGGTGTTGACAGCGAATCTCAGTGGTAGCCAGGTGGTTCCGCCTACCAGTAGCACAGCCATTGGGCAGGCCATCATGAGCTATGACGATGTGTCGAATCTGTTCAACCTGGCGGTGTATGAAGTCGGGCTGACCCAGAGCCAGATTCTTTCGGCGAAGATTTACGTGGGCGCGCCGGGCACGAACGGGCCCGCCATCTATGACCTCGATGGTGGTGCTTCATGGTCTGGAAGCGGCACTGCCCTCACGCGCTTTGTTGTGGGCGGGCTATTCCCAGCGGCGAATGAGGCTGACCTTCTGGCGGGTAATACCTACATCCAGATTACCACACCAGGCGGAACAAAGGACATCCGGGGTCAGCTGATACCCGTGCCCGAGCCTGTGACGCTGGTTGGTTTGTCCACGGGTTTGGGACTGCTGTTGTTGCGACGGAAAAGAGCATAAGCAAACAACGGGGCGATAGCCTGGGCGTTCGCTCAGGCTATTTTGTTCTCGTGCAAACAAGAAGCAAGCGCACGAGGTAAAACGGAGGACATGGCGCAAGCAGGCGCAACGAAAGGAGGGAAAGCTTTTTGAAAGGACTGAAATGGCAATTGGCTTTGCTGGTAGCGCTGTTCATGGCGTTAGCGCTACCTTCTCATGCAGGGCTGTGGTACCTGCAGGCGACCCTGACCGGCTCGCAAGAGGTACCGCCGGTGTCAACGAACGCCAGTGGGGTGCTTCTCGGCAGCTACGATGACGTTGCCAAAACCATCAGCCTGGCGATAACGGTGAGCGGCATCGCGCAAAGCGACCTGACCGCATCGCACATCCACCGCGCGCCTGCGGGAAGCAACGGACCCGTCATCTTCGGCATCGGCGGCGGCAGCAGCTATGCTGTGCTGGGAAGCCAGCTCATCACGGTGATTAACAACGCGCCGTTCCCCGCCGCAGAAGAGGTGAACTTGCTGACCGGCAAGACCTACGTCAACATCCACACTCTTGCTCATCCAGGGGGCGAGATACGCGGACAGATTACCGCGTTGCCGGTGGTGCCAGAGCCTGCGACGATGGCTGGGTTGGGCATCGGCGTAGGACTGCTGGCGCTTCGAAGGCGAGAGAAGTAAATCTTCGTCTGCATGCAGGTGGGCTGAGGGTTCCCTCAGCCCACTTTTTTCGTCGTTGCAATCCGCTTGTTCAGATACTATCCCTCTATGGTGATCTCGCGTCCCGCGGTCAGGACAAACGGTGCGGCACAGCGTACCTGAATACCCCGTCCATCCGACAGCGCCTCCGCGCTCATGGGCTGGTTGTCTATGGTTATGGAGACCCTGCCGGACCCCTGCCAGCGCGGGAGCTTCAGGCTACACAACCGCATTTCGCCGTCTACCAGCGTGATGCTAACGCGGGACCCTGCCACACCAGTGTTCTCGGAGTAGATGCCCCAGCCAACCGGCGTGAAGAAGGGATACCGGCTCTCAGAAAGGCGAATGGGCGGGGATAGGGTGAGTTCGCCTCGTGGGGCATCCCAGCCGAAGCCTGTCAGCGCGTTCAGCAACGTCCATGCAGACATCGCGCGGTAATAGTGGTTGCCGCATTCCACATGGCTCCAGAAACGCCCTGCTCGCAGATAGCGATCGTGGATGTCGCGTACAATCGCCATTCCTTCCGCAACCCTGCCGCGAGCGAGCAGCAACGCCGCCACCGTGTACTCGATGCCCGTCCACAGCGCATCAGCCTGCAGGTTACCCGATGCCGCGAGGCGATGCGGTTTACCGGGTGGGTAAGAGGCGTTGCGTAAGCCTTCGCCCGGGCGGAAATTGTAACGTATGACGGCATCCAGCGCGTGCTCGATGAACTCGTCGGGGATAACCGGTTCCCAGCCGCTTGCGGCGAAGAACCAGTCCGCGCTAATCTGGTCGCTCATGCAGCATTCGTCGACGAGGTCTCCGTCGCGCCAGAGCACGAAGTATTCGCCGTTCCAGAGCTTCTGGATAAAGCTCCGAACGCCTTTGTCGTAGAGCTCCTGCCATTTTGCGACGCGCTGCGAATCGTTCATCTCCTGCGCCAGCCGCACGGCACTCTTAAGCGCGCCCAGCCACAGGCTACAGATGTACGAAGGACTTCCCTGGAAATCCCATACGTCGTAGGTGTTGCGACGGGTGTCGGTATCGGGCAGGGCGTCGCCGTCCGTGTCCAGCAGAAGCGTGTTGTCCATGGCGCGGACGATGTGCGGGTAGAGCCGCTCCAGGTAGCCTCTGTCGCCCGTCCAGAGATAGTCGCGTGCAGCAAGCATCACGAACTGAGGGTTCATGTCCACGCGGTCGAAGCCGTTGTCTACCGCGCTGAAGTCGGGGGTGAAGAAGTGATGTACGCGCCCGTCCTCACGCTGGAACTTCGCACCGTGCTCCATTTGCGTTTTTTGCAGGTCTGGGAAGAGGGCGATAATCGGGAAGGAGCCCTGATAGGTGATGTCCGTCGTATGGAAGCCGCAGCATCCGAGTCCTTCCCACACGCCGAAGTGCCCTTCGTATGTCCACCAGGTGCATTTGGTCAGGGTGGACAGTTGCCCGCTGATCGCGTCGGCGGCTTCGGCAGGCAGGCTGGAGTCGTAAATCGCATCCCCGAAATCCAGCGTGCGTTCTCGCAAGGTAGTGGCGTTGTCCAGCAGATACCGTGCGACGTCGAGCGAGTTGCTGAACCAGCGGGCATACTGATGACCGATGTTCGCACCAGTAGGACTGATATGGTTTGGGAAGAACCAGCTCACGGTGAAAAGTGCCTCCCCTTCGCTCTCCGGCTCGATTTGCTGGCTGGAGCAGAGCGCGGCATAGCCCCATTCTATGTGTCGTTCGCGCAGCTCGTTCAGGTTAAGCGCGATTTCCTCCAGAAACTCCGGCGAGTGAGCGAGGCTCGGCTCCACCAGGCTCAGGCGGTGGTATTTGTCATATACCAGCGGGTGCAGGAGCAGCTGTTGGAGCAACCGTTCGCGCTCCTGCGGCGACAGTTGAGAAGCGTCAAAGCCCTCGGGCATGGCGGGAGCGGATTCGGGTGACAGGTTCGGCAGCTTGCCCTCCTCGCGGAAACGACGCAGCACGGAGACGGGCTTCAGCCCAAAACGGTTTTGCCAGAACATCAGCGAACGGAACTCGTCGCGGTACCCGCCGGTGATGTAGCTGACTTCTCCTCCACGTGCCGCGAAGGTCATATCGCCGGTAGATGGGTGTTCCGGCTGTAAGGCGTCTGCGGTGAACCGGACAGCAACCCCGTGCGCCATCTCATGAAGCAGGTTGCGTGGCTGTCTCTGCGTTTGTCCGATACCAGCCATGTTACGCATCACGCCCGCTATGGCGAGATGTACCGGTTCTGAAGAGATGTTTTGCACCAGGAAGCGCACGTAGAAACCTGGTGTTCCAGATGCCCGGCTGTCCAGAGGGATGAACGGCGAGAAAACCTTCGCGATGACCTGCACGGGCAGCGAAGCGTCCACATACTGCAAGCGTGCCAGCGGGAAGGAACCATCAAACTGGATGGACTGTACCGCGCGTGCCCATCCGGTGGAATAGAGGTCGTGCAGGCTCTCGCGCAGGGCGAGATAGCGTACCCGTACGTCGCCATCTGAGGTGGCGGTGCGCAGCACGAAAACAAGGTCCTCCGGATGCACTATTTCTTCGGTATTCAATCCACCCGGAGAGTGGGGCGACCATGCTCCCATGTTGAATATCTGCCACTCGTGGAACAGCCCGTCTGGGCGTATTTCCACCGAGCCTGTACCGATTCCGCCGAGCGGAATACCCGAGGTGTGCTGTATGGTGCTGTGAATCAACGGCATGGATAACGACCCTCCTTCGACTCTGTCCGACCGATAAACCTGCTGTAGAATACGTGTACCAACGGGCGGTCTCCTGTTTCATCTGTGCGCGGAGCGACGGTGTTTCGCGAAGCAGGATGTGAGGGAGCATCTTCGGGAATTAGATTTTGCCTTGATAACCGATGTGCCCGAGGGTACAATCTTATTGAGAATGATTCTCGGAAAGGTTGCTGACATGATTGAAAGTGTAACCGTTTTTGTGCTGGGTGTATTGGTTGTGGTGCTGTTTGCGCCTCAATGGGGTGTGGTGACGCAATGGAGGCAGCGGCGTTGGCTGCGCTCTCGCGAGGCGATAGAGGATGCCCTGCTGCATCTGCATCAGCGCGAGCATGAAGGTCGGCTGGCGTCGGTAGAGTCGCTGGCAGGGGCACTGGGAGTACCCACGCGCCTCGCGCTGATGCTCACGCAGCGCATGGAAGAGCAGGGTTTGTTGCAGGTATCTGCGGGTGGGTTGAGCCTCACCCCGGAAGGGCATCGTCTGGCGATTCAGGTGGTGCGGGCGCACCGTCTGTTTGAGCGTTATCTGGCTTACGAAACCTCTGTACCGCCGCATGAGGTCCACGAGCTGGCGCACCGGTTAGAACACACGTTAACTCCCCAGCAGCTGGAGCAGCTGGATGCATACATGGGGCACCCGGTAACCGACCCGCATGGCGACCCCATTCCCTCCCAAAGCGGTGAGATGCCCCAGATAGAGGGGCAGCCGGTGGTGGAGTTTCCTCTCGGAAAACCTGCGCAGATTGTCCACATCGAGGACGAGCCTCCCTACGTTTACGCTCAGATTGTCGCGGAAGGATTGCGTCCGGGCATGATAGTCACGGTTATTGAGCGGTCGCCGACGCGCATCGTTCTGGAAAGCGATAGCGACGAGCATGTGCTCGCGCCTGTGGTGGCGGCAAACATCACCGTGCGCGAGGTGGCTCCGCATATGCGTGCTCCAAAAGGGGAGCGGCTGGGGGCACTGGAGCCGGGCGAGAGAGCAACGGTGCTACGTATCGATGATGCCTGTCAGGGCTTGACGCGCCGTCGCTTCCTCGACCTCGGCATCACGCCGGGCGCGGAGATCGAGGTGGTCATGCGTTCGGCGTTTGGCGACCCTGTGGCGTATCGCGTGCGCGATAGCCTGATTGCCCTGCGACGCGAACAGGCAGACTGGATTTGGGTGCAGAGGAACGGAGGCACATACCGCAAGGAGGGGGCAGCATAGGCAGATGCGAAGAGTGATGGACGCCCAGGGATGTGAGTCGTGTGCTTTGCGCGAGCATCTGGTGCGCATGGGAGTGCGCGTCGATACATTTGACTATGTACTCGCGCTGATGGGAAACCCCAACACGGGAAAGAGCACCGTTTTCAACGCGCTCACCGGTTTGCGCCAGCATACCGGCAACTGGACGGGCAAGACGGTGACGCGCATGGAAGGTGCCTTCGAATTCAACGGCAAGCGGTACAAAATCGTCGACCTGCCGGGCACCTACTCTCTGCTGTCCGCCTCTGTGGACGAAGAGGTCGCGCGTGACTTCGTGCTGTTCGCCAAGCCCGATGCGGTGATTGTGGTGGTGGATGCCACCATCTTGGAGCGGAACCTGAACCTTGTGCTGCAGGTGCTGGAGATTACCGACCGCGTGGTGGTGTGTTTGAACCTCATAGATGAGGCGGAGCGCAAAGGTATCGAGGTGGACCATCGTGCGCTATCGCGGGAACTGGGAGTGCCTGTGGTACCTACCGCTGCGAGGCAGGGCGTTGGATTGGGGCTGTTGATGCAGACGGTGGCGGAACTGGTAACAGGCAGAATCACTACCTCCCCGAGGCGCGTGAAGACGGACGAGGCGGTAGAGCGTGCCCTCGACGAACTGATACCAGTTATCCGCGAAGCCTATCCCAGCTTACCAAACGTGCGATGGATTGCCATGCGCCTGCTGGACGGCGACTACAACGTGCGTCAGTCTCTGGAAAGCGGTGAACTGCTCCGTTTGGCTCATCCCCAGGCAAGCCACGCAGACATCGAACGCTCTCGCCAGCACGCGCAGTCCATCCTCACCCTTGCGGAGACATTGCAACGACGACTGGAGGGTTCCTTCCGTGACCGCGTGGTGGAATCTCTCTACGCGGAGGCGGAAGCCATTGCCCGAAAGGTGGTACGCCGAAAGGGCGAACGTCGCTGGGATTGGGACCAAAAGCTGGACAGGATTCTTACCTCGCGAATATGGGGACTGCCTATCATGGGGCTGTTGTTGATGGGGGTGTTCTGGGTAACCATTCAGGGCGCCAATATTATCTCGGAGTTTATAGCGAGCGGGTTGTTCTGGGTGGAGGCGAAAGGTAGCGCGTTGTTCCATGCGCTGGGCGCACCGTGGTGGCTCACGGGATTCCTGTGGCATGGCGTGTATCGTGGGCTGGCGTGGGTGGTTTCAGTGATGCTGCCGCCGATGGCGATATTCTTCCCCATCTTTACCATTCTCGAGGATATGGGCTATCTACCGCGCGTGGCGTTCAACATGGACAAGTTCTTCAAGAAGGCGGGGGCGCACGGCAAGCAGGCATTGACGATGGCGATGGGGTTGGGTTGCAACGCCGCGGGGGTGGTTGCCACGCGCATCATTAACTCTCCCCGCGAGCGGCTCATCGCCATCCTGACGAATAACTTCATGCCCTGCAATGGGCGGTGGCCCCTGCTCATTACCATGAGCTCGCTCTTTGTAGCGGCGGCGTTCCCGCCTGTGTTCGCCGCGGCGGTAGCAGCGGGTGCACTGGTAGCGGTGGTTCTTGTAGGGGTGCTGATGACGTTCCTGGTGTCGGCAGTGCTGTCGCGCACCGTCTTGAAGGGCGAAGCCAGCAGTTTCACGCTGGAGCTTCCGCCTTACCGCAAACCCAACGTGCTGGCGGTGTTGTATACTTCCCTGATTGACCGCACGCTGCTGGTGTTGTGGCGGGCGGTGGTGATGGCTGCACCGGCGGGTGGGGTCATCTGGCTGCTGGGCAATATCCACGCAGACGGGCGCAGCCTTTCGCAGTGGACAGCAGGTTGGCTGGACCCAATAGGACGTGCTATCGGACTGGACGGCGTGGTCTTACTGGCGTACATTATCGCCATCCCCGCCAACGAGATTGTGGTACCGACTATCATCATGACCTACATGGGCACGGGCATGATGACCGAGCTGGAGAACCTCAACGATTTGCGACACTTGCTGGTAGACCAGCACGGCTGGACCACTTGGACGGCGATCTGCCTCATGCTCTTCTCCCTATTGCACAACCCCTGTTCCACCACCATCCTGACGATATGGCGTGAGACGAGGAGCGCGAAGTGGGCTTGGATAGGTGCGTTATTGCCCCTAAGCATAGCCTTCGCTCTGCTGTTACTGTTGAACGGCATCGTGCGCTGGCTTCAGTGAACGTTGTGACATAAATCACGGCGCAGCACAGGCGTGCGCGATACAATAGTGGGCGGTGGGGGAAATACCACCAAATTACCGCAAGGAGGTTTTGCGAAGAACAATGGCGTACGTGATTGTGGATGCCTGTACGAAGGATGGTGCGTGCATCCAGGTGTGTCCGGTGGATTGTATCCATGAGGGGCAGTTCACCGACGCCGATGGCACCACCTATGACATGATGTTCATTAACCCCGACGAGTGCATCGACTGCGGAGTGTGCGAGCCGGAATGTCCGGTAAACGCTATTTACCCGGAGACAGACATTCCCGACCAGTACAAGAAGTTCATCCGCATCAACCGCGAAGCGTATACGAGCGGACAGGTCGGCGCATAGCGTAAAACAGCGTATCACAGGATGCCGTTCGCTCTGTTGTGACTTCAGTCACGGCATCCTGTGTTTCTTTTTTGATATGCTAAATGCACTGTGGAATCACACCTTGCTTTGAGGAGGAGGTAAGACCATTGGCATACGTCATTGCGGAACCCTGCATCGGCGTCAAGGACAAGTCCTGCGTGCAGGTATGTCCCGTCGACTGTATCAAGGAGGGTGTCTTCACCGACAGCGACGGCACTGTCTACGACATGCTGTTCATCAATCCCGATGAGTGTATCGACTGCGGGCTGTGTGAACCGGAGTGTCCGGTCAACGCGATTTTTGCGGAAACGGATGTGCCCGACCAGTGGAAGCACTTCGTCCGTATCAACCGTGAGGCGTTCGAAAGCGGACAGGTCTCCTAGTCCTGCACGCGGGCAAGCGCCTGCAGGGCGTCGCGGTCCAGCACGGTGATTTTTCCGTCCTGCATGGATATCCACCCCGCTTTACGGAAACGGTTGAGAGTGCGCGTGACCACCTCGCGGACGGTACCCAGCTGTGCTGCCAGCTCGGCGTGGGTATAGTCCAGGGTGAAGCACGCGCCTCTTTCTTTCGCCTGCGCCAGCAGGTAGCGAGCCACGCGCTCGGGTACCTCGTGGAGCGAGAGCTCTTCCACCAGATGAAGGAGCCTCCGTACCCGAATAGCCAGCGCACGGAGAGCGGCTTGCATCAGCTCGGGATGAGCGTGTATCACTGTCAGAAAATGTTCGCGGGGGATAAACAGCAGTCGGCTGGGCGACATGGCTTCCGCCGAATAGGGTTGGTTACCTCCGTCAAACAGCGGTAGCTCTCCGATGACCGAGCCGGCGCGTTCCACCCCGATGACCTGTTGTCTACCGCTGGAGCTGCTGTTATATACTCGAATTGCGCCATCCAGTACCACGTGCAGCCCATGACAGGGTTCACCCCGCAGGAACAGCACTTCCCCCCGTTGCACCTTCACGATGCGGGCGCGGGCGAGCAGGGTGCGCAAGACCTCTTCGTTCGCGTCGCGCAGAAAAAGGACGCGGCGCAGGGCTTCCCGTGCTTCCATACAATCCCCTTGCGTTCAACGTCTCGGTGATTATTGTACCACTGTCTGGCGTCCGATTGGGTCTGCTGGTGACTCAAGTCACCGATGGCAGAAGTACTTTCTCATTGTCTGGACGAATAATGACACGCAGTGGAGGTATGCACGAATGCAAGGGTGGTGGAGTACGCTTCGTCTGGAGGAGCGTTTACAGCACAGCGTTGACGCGGGCGCGCAGCTGTTAAAGATAATCCTGTTGTATCTGCTGGCACGTTTTCTCATCGCGCGGATAGGACGTGCGGTGGTGAACCGCCTAGAGGGCATGGAACGCATCGCAGCGCACAAGCCACGCATCCGCACACTAGGCAATCTGGTGCGCAGTATCGTGGAATACACGGTGCTGATTATCGCCATATTGATGGCGTTGCGGGCTATCGGGATGGACATCACGCCCCTGCTGGCAACGGCTGGTGTGGCGGGTTTGGCTATCGGTTTCGGCGCGCAGCGGCTGGTGCGCGATATGATTTCGGGCTTCTTCCTGCTCGCGGAGAACCAGTTTGCAGTTGGGGAAGTGGTGACCATCGGCGCGATTACGGGCGTGGTGGAAGAGGTGGGGATGCGTACCACCCACCTGCGTGACGAGCAGGGGCGCATGGTGGTTATCGCCAACGGCGACGTCAATCTGGTGATTAACCATTCGCGGAAGGGAGGCGTGAGGCTGAGTGTCGATGTGCGCGTTGCCCCCACTGTGGAACTGGCTTTAGCGAAGCAGGTTCTGCTGGAGGTCGCTGACGAGGTAGGTATCATGCAGCCGCTGGTGGGAGTGAGCGCGTTTGACGCCGCTTCCGTGACCATACGTTTGACTGGTGAGGTGGTCGCATCGGAGCGGGAAGCACGGGAGTTACACCTGAAGGAGCGTCTGCTGGAGCGGTTTCAGGAGGTCGGTATTACTCTGGTCTAGGGAGGTTCAGGATGGCACTGCTTAGCGAGGAACAGGTCAATGAGATGTTACAGAAGGCACCGCAGTGGACGCGGACAGGCAAGGAAATCACGAGGATCTTTCAGTTCAAAAACTTCCGTGAGGCACTGGCGTTTGTCGTGCATGTCGGTCTGCTGGCGGAGCGTCTCAATCACCATCCCCATATCGCCATCGACTACAAAAAGGTGGTTTTGACCTTGACCACGCACTCGGAAGGCGGTCTAACCGAAAAGGATTTCGAAATGGCGCGACAGATAGACGCCATCACCTGAGTATTTTAGCAAGAAGAAGTTCGCATACGGGAGGAGAAAATGCAGCGCGAGTTTTATCTCGACCTAGCGCGACAGGGATTGCGTATGCCCATTGGCACTGACCTGGTGCTGCACGAAAAGGACGATGTAGACGGCATCCTGGTGGACGGATACCGTCTGGGGCAGGTGGTGGAGGAGGCAGCGCGACGTTATCGCACGCCGCTGGCTGTTCCCCACATGGACCTGATGATCGAGAAAACGGCGATGCTGGAGCTGCTGGAGGTGCCCGCTCCGCAAATCCCCATCTACCACTTTTCCGCCCCGCCATCTGCCGAGATGGTGGAGACAGTGCGTCGCCGACTGTATGAGGCACCGCTGAACAGGCGCATACAGGCACAGACGGGTTCGGTGGCATACATCGCCCAGCGTACCGACCTCCTTCCCATAGGCATGACCATCGGTCCCTTCTCGCTGATGACCAAGCTCATCGCCGACCCCATCGCGCCTATCTATCTGGCGGGCATGGGTATTACTGCAGAGGAAGAACCCGAAGTGCGGATGGTGGAGGTCACCTTAGACCTGTCCACAATGGTCATCCTGCGCTCGATGGAAGCGCAAATCGAAGCAGGGGCACGAGCCGTCTTCATCGCCGAACCCGCGGCGAACAAGGTATACATCTCGCCCAAGCAGATGGAGCAGGGTTCGGACATCTTCGAGCGTATGGTCATGCGCTATCTGCGGCGCATCAAGGCGTTTCTGGACGAGCGCGGGGTAGACCTCATCTTTCACTGCTGCGGTGAGCTGACGGATGAGATGGTGCAGGCGTATGCGTCGCTGGAGCCGGTGATTCTCAGTCTTGGCAGCTCGCGGGTGCTGTGGGAGGATGCTCGACTAGTTCCCAGGCATGTGGTGCTGTACGGCAACCTGCCGTCGAAGCGGTTCTACTCCGACGAGCTCGTCACGCGCGAGCAGGTCGTGCAATTGGCATGTGAGTTGCTGGAGCGGATGCGCCATGTGGGACATCCCTTCATTCTGGGCAGCGAGTGCGACGTGCTGAGCGTGCAGGGCTGCGAGCAGACCATCAAGGAGAAGGTTCAGGCGTTCGTCACGTGTGATTGCGGGCAACACAGGTAGCTGCTGACGTTTTGCCGCTTTGCTACCAGTACGGGTGTATCGGGGGGCACGACAGAGGGTAGACCTTTGTCGTGCCCGTGACTTTTAGGCGACCTGTCGCTTTCGCCGCTTCAGGTCAAAGCGGTCGAGGTTCATCACCTTATTCCAAGCCGCCACGAAGTCGTGTACGAACTTCTCCGCGCCGTCTGCGCTGGCGTACACCTCCGCGATTGCCCGCAGCTCCGCGTGGTGCCCGAATATCAGGTCGACGCGCGTGGCAGTCCAGCGCACTTCGCCCGTCTTGCGGTCGTGCCCTTCGAACAGGTTGCGCTCCTTCTCCACGGGAACCCATTCGGTGCTCATGTCCAGCAGGTTCACGAAGAAGTCATTGGTGAGTCTCTCGGGGCGATGGGTGAACACGCCGTGCGGTGAGCGGTTATAGTTGGCGTTGAGAACCCTCATTCCTCCGATCAGCACGGTCATTTCGGGCGCGGTCAGCGTCAGCAGCTGTGCCTTGTCGAGCAGCAGCACCTCGGCGGGCACGCTGTAGTCCGCCTTGAGGTAGTTGCGGAATCCGTCGTAAATCGGCTCGAGGACGGCGAAGGATTCCACATCGGTCTGCTCCTGCAAGGCGTCCATGCGTCCGGGTGCAAAGGGAACGGTCACCTCGTAGCCTGCCCGTCGCGCTGCCTCCTCCACTGCCGCACAGCCGCCCAGCACGATGAGGTCAGCGAGGGAGACCTTCTTGCCATCCGTGTGAGCATGAGCCTCGTTGAACTTGCGCTGAATGCCTTCCAGAACGCCCAGCACCTTCTGCAGCTGCTCCGGCATGTTCACCTCCCAGTCCTTCTGGGGAGCTAGGCGGATGCGTGCGCCGTTCGCGCCGCCGCGCTTGTCGGAGCCGCGGAAAGTGGCGGCAAACGACCATGCGGTATACACCAGCTCGGAGACGGAGAGACCGGACGCAAGGATTTTGGCCTTCAGCTCGGCAATCTCTTGCTCCTCAATGAGCGGGTGGTCTACTGCCGGGATGGGGTCCTGCCAGATGAACTCCTCCTTCGGCACGTCTGGTCCCAGATAGCGGGTGCGGGGTCCCATGTCGCGGTGGGTGAGTTTGAACCACGCGCGTGCGAAGGCGTCCGCGAACTCATCCGGATGCTCCAGGAACCGACGTGCAATCTTCTCGTAGACCGGGTCGTAGCGCAGCGACAGGTCTGTGGTCAGCATGGTGGGGCGATGCTTCTTGTTGGGGTCGTACGCGTCGGGGATAATCGCTGGTGCGTCTTTCGCTACCCATTGCCACGCGCCTGCCGGGCTCTTGGTCAGCTCCCACTCGTACTTGAACAGGTTCTCGAGGTAGTTGATGCTCCACTGGGTGGGAGTGGTCGTCCAGGTGACCTCCAGCCCGCTGGTGATGGTGTCGGGACCTTTGCCGGTTCCGAAGCTGCTCTTCCATCCCAGCCCCTGCTGTTCGATGGGAGCGGCTTCGGGTTCGGGACCGACGTGGGTGGCTGGTCCGGCACCATGAGCCTTCCCGAAGGAATGCCCGCCCGCGATGAGCGCGACCGTCTCTTCGTCGTTCATGCCCATTCGGCTGAAGGTGACGCGAATGTCCTTCGCGGCAGCGACGGGGTCAGGCTTTCCCCCAGGTCCCTCTGGGTTGACGTAGATAAGTCCCATTTGTACGGCTGCGTACGGGTTCTGCAGCTCGCCGTCTGGCGTGTGTCGCTTGTCGTCCAGCCATTCGCCTTCGGGACCCCAGAAAACGCTCTCATCTGGCTCCCACCAGTCCTCGCGACCGCCTGCGAAGCCAATGGTCTTGAACCCCATCGACTCCAGCGCCACGTTGCCGGCGAGGATCATCAGGTCTGCCCACGAGATTTTGCGTCCGTATTTCTGCTTGATGGGCCAGAGCAGTCGTCGCGCCTTGTCAAGGTTGGCGTTGTCAGGCCAGCTGTTCAGCGGGGCGAAGCGTTGTTGCCCACTGCCTGCACCGCCACGGCCGTCGGCAATGCGATAAGTGCCTGCACTGTGCCACGCCATGCGGATGAACAGACCTCCGTAGTGCCCAAAGTCGGCGGGCCACCAGTCCTGCGATTGAGTCATCAGCTCGCGAAGGTCTCTCTTCACCGCCTCGAGGTCTAGGCTTTCGAACTCGGCGGCGTAGTCGAAGTCCTCTCCGTACGGATTGGCTTGGGGCGAGTTCTGGTGGAGAATCTTCAGGTTCAGCCGGTTTGTCCACCAGTTGGGGTTGTCGGAAACCGGCCTGGTCTCCGCTTCGGCGATGCCAAACGGATGCGTGGTTTTTTCGTGTTCGTTCATGGTGTCCTCCTCTCCTTTGTGCGCGTGTTGATAATAATGATAATCTTTCTCAATTGATTTGTCAAGAGGGTTCTGGAGAGATTCGGAGCAGAGACATTGGAGGTATCTTCGACGAAATCCACGAACCTGACCGTCGGGCGTGGGACGAGGTGGCGTTCGACGTACTGGGGCTGACGGCGAGCGAGCGCGAGGCGGTATACGAGGCGGTGGTGATCCTGGTGCAGGCGCGGTGGGGGAAGGCACAGTCGGTGTAGCGATGGGATACGTACGGAACAGACATCATCACATTTCGGTGCAGGGGCATCCGCCTGTGTTTCGTCCCACCCGTAGGGGCGGTTCGCGAACCGCCCCTTACCGTCCAACCGCCCCCATCCATGCAACCGCCCCTTACCGTCCAATCGCCCCCATCCATGCAACCGCCCCTGTTCCAACCGCGCCTGCCATCGCGCCAGCTGGTCACCGCGCGTCCTATCCCCATTGGGTAAAACATGCCGGAGGTTTGAACGATGCGTTACGACCCCAATAAGCACCATCGACGTTCCATCCGCCTGAAGGGATACGATTACACCCGGGCGGGGGTGTATTTTGTCACCATCGTCACGCAGAATCGGGCGTGTCTGTTTGGCCACATCGTGGCGGGCGAGGTGCGGTTGAATGCGTTCGGGCAGGTTGTTGCCGAAACATGGCAATGGCTGGCGACGCAATACGATTACGTGGAATTGGACGAATGGGTGGTTATGCCCAACCACCTGCACGGGATTATCATCATCACCGAAACCGGCGACGGTGGGGGCGGTTCACGAACCGCCCCTACGGTCATTGGGACGACCGTCCCGACTGTGGTTGCATCGGATGCCCCGACGGTGAAACGGAAACCTCTTGGGCGCCTGATTGGTGCATTCAAAACGGTATCTACCAAACGCATCAACGAATATCGCGGCACGCCGGGGGTGGTGTGGCAACGCAACTACTATGAACACATCATCCGTGACGAACGCTCTCTGAAACGCGTCCGAGAATACATTGCCGCCAACCCGTTGCGCTGGCATCTGGACCGCGAAAACGTCCATGCTGCGGGCACTGACCCTGGGGATGCGGCATGGTTCGGTGGATGAAATCCGCCAGCCTGACCATTGGGTTTCGGACGAGGTGGCTATTCACCGCGTGCGGGCGCGGTTGGAGAAGGCACAAGGCGTGTAACGTCAGAGGGACAAAGCGGATTGGGTGCGGGGGAGGGATTTGAACCCTCGACCTCCGGGTTATGAGCCCGGCGAGCTGACCGCTGCTCCACCCCGCGTCACCGCGTATTATTATATCATAAAAGTCGGCGGTGGTGCAAACCGCGCTCAACGGAAGCGCCACAGCAGGTTTGCCCCTTTCTCCTGTGCCAGGATAGCAGCGGCAGAGAACGTTTTGGCGTGCCCGTCGGCGAGGATAATGGTGGCTCGTCCACGATTGTCTCCTGTGGCAAAGTGGCGTGCGAACAGCGGTTTCAGCTGAGCGGGCGGCAGGTGGTTCAGTTCCAGCACGAGGTCACGGTCTGCCACCAGCGGCGTGCCCAGGCGGGGGTCTGTCGGGTTGGGTTTACCCACGTAAGGGTCGAACACATACCCGCGGTATTTCTGCGCGGTGGGACCGCTGGCGGTATCGCCGAACAGGGGCGTGCGTGCGGGTTGCTCCATCTGCGGGAGAAGGGCGGGAGTGGTGAAGCCTTCACGCTCCTGCGGGTCGTAGGCGGTCGCGGCGGTGTAGCCGATGGAGCCGATGCCCCGTTGCGACCAGTCGTTGGGAAAACCGCTGCCGCTCGCGCTGGGGCAGGTGAAGATGCCTGTGTCGCGGACGTAGGGCTGTATGAGCCGTGTCCAGATGCGCTCCGGCACGCTGGTGGGCACGGCGTAGTTGGTGGAGGGTGGCAAGGCCTCGTCGAAGTCCTGCGCGTAGCTCTGCACTGCTATGGCTAGCTGCCGCGCGTTGGAGAGGCAACGGGTCATGCGTGCGCGCTCGCGTGCAAAGCTCAGCGCCGGAAAGAGGATAGCCGCCAGCGCGGAAATGATGGCGATTACCACCAGCAACTCTATCAGCGTCAAGCCGGACCTCATACACGCATTGTACCGCAGTGCGGGGTCCCGATGAGTATGTCGCGCCCTGAGCGCTTTTAATCTATTCCTGATACGCCGTTAAGCTTTGCTTAATAATTTCGGAATAAGATTACAATACCAATATGCGGAGGAGGTTTGAGACATGCGAAAGTACGCTTTCACACTTATCGAATTGCTCGTTGTCATCGCGATTATCGCGATTCTGGCAGCCATCCTGTTCCCCGTCTTCGCACAAGCACGGGAGAAGGCTCGTCAGGCAAGCTGCACCAGCAACCTGAAGCAAGCTGGTCTGCCAATGCGCATGTACATGGACGACTACGACCAGACGGTCGTGCCGGGCTATCGCTATCTGGACGATGGGCTGACCCAGATACTGTGGTATATCGACTTACTAGACCCCTACGTAACGCTGGAGTCTGGAGGTGCCCCAGCCGCTCGAACTACACGGAGTGGAAACGGGAGTTCTTGCCGGAAGGTGAAGGACCAAACAAGCGGCGGCTGTATTGGTCCTACGCCTTCAACAACTCTTGGAACTGCTGTGGCATTCCGGGCGACCGTCCTGAGGCGCAGAACTTCACGGGCGACCCGCTAGGACGCTACATTCCCTATGCGCAGGAAGCCGCTTTTGCCGAACCCGCCAAGCTGCTGACCATCATGGATGGCTGCACGATGCAGATATGGGCAGCGGCGTATCCCTCGCCGTTCCTGGGTGCGGATACGTGGCACGGCTTTGACTACCTTGCGGGTGGCGAGCGGCAGAGCTCGGCATGGGGCACCTGCAAGGCGTCGGTGCGCATCGCGCACAACGGCATGTTCAACGTGGCGTTCATGGACGGGCATGTGAAGTCTTATCGAGAGACCACCTTTGACATGTGGAACGCTCGCCCGGGTAACACCTACACCTGGGTCATGCGTTAACCGAGACCGCAGGCGGGTGCATCCGCGGATGCACCCGCACTAAACAGGAGGTAAACTGCCGTGAAAAAAGAGGTAGGATGGCCCGTAGTCATTGCGGTGGTGGTGATTGTGCTGGCAGTAGTGGCGTACTTCTATTACAGCAAGACCGCCACGCCACCGCCGACAGAAGCAAGCGTGTTTGGGGCAGACGCACCCGGTGGGGGTGCTGGTCCTGGCATGACGCCCGACGTGATGCCACAGGCGCCCCAACAAGCCCCGACGGCTCCCCGATAGACGGTTTTTCATGGCTTCGCCATCAGGGTAAAGCCGCGGCGAGAACCCGGTGGACATCAGGCTCCTTTCCGCAAGTCCACCGGGCTTTTTACCACCTGACTTAAAGAGTTCGCCTGAGTTTAAGTTATTGTTTCCAGTACCTCGTCTGTCTCTAATGGAGTCCAAACGGAGATCGATGGGTAGCGCAGGAAGTCGCCCTTGTTAAAAGTAAGCAGGTGACGAATGCCAAGCAATTCCATCACTGCAACTAAGCGCGCATCCCAGACCTGCTTTCCACGCACCTGGTGACGATGGACAAGCGACAGCCACTGCTGCAAAATGCCCGGTGGTTCCTCTAAGAACTCGTGGACGTTCAGGAAGTGCTCGATGTCACCAATAGCTGTTTGAGGGGATAAACCCAGGCCGCCACGCACTTCGGCAGGGCGTGTTGCCACCGACCAGTATTCTATGAGTGATTGGGTCGTTATACACACACTACATTGCGACTGCCACAGCCGCCGGACGCAGGAAATCGTTAACGAATGATAGGGGTCACCGGTGTCGCGCTCGCGAACTAGGACACTGGTGTCCAAAAGGATGACTGGCATGGAAGTTAATCCTCATAAATGACTTCTCGCCGCAACTCTTCGTCGGTTAGCGAGCGGCGGGTAGGGTGTGCCCGGAAGTACTCGATCGCTGCTTCCAGCTGCCGTGTCCTGGGTTCGGGGGGGATTTCAGTGATAATCAGGCGTACCTGCTGCCCCGCTCGTAGATCCAGCGGCTGGCGCGGTACCAGGACGCGACCGTCGTATTCTGCTTCGACCGAAATCACCGACATGAGAGATCACCCTCTCCATTATACCACGTTTCCTCGCGTTACCTTTTGTGTGGCAGCGGAGGCAGTAGCTGCTTCAGGCGGTAGATTTCGTCACGAATCTCTGCGGCACGCTCGAACTCCAGCGCCTTCGCCGCCGCTTTCATCTCTTTCTCCAGCTCGGCGATGACGCTGTGGATGTCCTCCGGCGTGGCGTTTTCGGGCAGGGAGGGGCGCGCCGAATATTCGGGTCGCTTCTCCGCCACCTTTTCCGCCCGCACCACCTCCCGCACTGCTTTGACAATGGTCTGCGGGGTGATGCCGTGCGTCTCGTTATACTCCATCTGCACGCGGCGGCGGCGGTTGGTCTCGTCAATCGCGCGCTGCATGGAGCGGGTGATGTTATCCGCATACAGGATGACCTGTCCGTTCACGTTGCGCGCCGCGCGACCGATGGTCTGAATGAGCGAGGTCTCGGAGCGCAGGAAGCCCTCTTTGTCCGCGTCCAGAATAGCCACCAGCGACACCTCTGGCAGGTCTAACCCCTCGCGCAGCAGGTTGATACCCACCACCACGTCGAACACGCCGAGACGCAAATCGCGCAGAATCTCCGCCCGCTCGATGGTCTGCACATCCGAGTGCAGGTACTGAACGCGGATACCCAGCTCTTCCAGGTAGGCGGTGAGGTCTTCCGCCATCTTTTTGGTGAGGGTGGTTACCAGTGTGCGCTCGCCGCGCTCTACCCGCTGCCGAATCTGCTCTACCAAATCGTCGATCTGCCCCTTCGTCGGCTTGACGATGACCTCCGGGTCTACCAGTCCCGTCGGGCGGATGAGCTGCTCCACAATCTGCTGGCTGTGCTCGCGCTCGTAGGGACCTGGCGTGGCGGAGACAAAGATGACCTGCTTCCAGAGTTTCTCCAGCTCCTCGAACTTCAGCGGACGGTTGTCCAGCGCGGAGGGCAGGCGGAAGCCGTATTCCACCAGCGTCTCCTTGCGCTGGCGGTCGCCGTTGTACATGCCGTGCAGCTGTGCGATGGTCTGGTGCGATTCGTCGATGAACACCAGATAATCTTCCGGGAAGTAGTCCAGCAGGGTATGGGGACGCTCACCGGGTTGCCGCCCGTCGAAGTAGCGGGAGTAGTTCTCGATACCCGAACAGTAGCCCAGCTCGCGCATCATCTCGATGTCAAACTCCGTGCGTTGCCTCAGGCGTTGCGCTTCCAGCAATTTGCCCGCTGTCTCAAAACGAGCGCACTGCTCTTCCATCTCCTGCCGTATCTGCTCGATAATGCTCTCCAGCCTGTCCCAGGGCGTGACGTAATGTGTGGCAGGGAAGATGCTCACGCTGTTGCGTGACTGCAGTACCTCGCCCGTCAGCGGGTCGACAAGGGTGATTTTCTCCACCTCATCCCCGAAGAACTCCACGCGGGTGAGGATGTCCTCGTCGGCGGGCAGGATTTCCAGCACGTCGCCCCGCACGCGAAAGGAACCCCGCTCCGTGAGGAAATCGTTGAAGGTGAATTGCATGCGCACCAGCTGGCGACGAATCTCTTCCAAATCGTACGCCCTGCCCCGATGCAGCACCAGCACCTGCTGTTTGTACTCTTCGGGCGAACCCAAGCCATAGATGCAGGATACACTGGCAACCACAATCACATCACGCCGTTCCAGCACCGCCTGGGTTGCCGCGTGGCGGAGGCGATCGATCTCGTCGTTGATGGAGGCGTCCTTCTCGATGTAGGTATCGGTTTGCGGGATGTATGCTTCGGGCTGGTAGTAGTCGTAGTAGGACACGAAATACTCCACCGCGTTCTCAGGGAAGAACTCGCGAAACTCCTGCGTCAGCTGGGCGGCGAGGGTCTTGTTGTGCGCGATGACCAGCGTGGGGCGATTGAGGCGTGCGATGACCGATGCCATCGTGAAGGTCTTTCCGCTGCCCGTCACGCCCAGCAGGGTCTGGTAGCGGTAGCCTTTCTGCACGCCTTCCACCAGCTTCTCGATAGCCTGCGGCTGGTCGCCTTTCGGGGTGTAGTTCGGGTTCAGTTTGAAGGTATCCATGTTCCTCGCCTCCACTGCGAGGAGTCTACCCGATAGTGTGGTACAGGCGCAACCCGGTTGTTACCGTGCGCCGTCGGGGTTGCCGTTGCCGCCGCGCCGTCGCAGCTCTTCCTCCAGCTCGCGCAGGCGTGCTTCCAGCTCGGCGCGTCTCCGGGCTTCCTCTTCCGCACGGCGCTCTGCCTCCCGCACCCGAAGGGCTTCCTCTTCCGCGCGTCGCTCTGCGTCCTGCAGCTGGCGCAGCAGTTCCAGATACTCTTCCGTCGTCTGCTGGGGGGAGGGCAGGAAGCTGCGCGAAGTCGGGTCCCAGAGCAGCACCTGGTATCCCTCGTCCTCTGCGCGCACCACAATAGACAACCCCAGCAGTTCGCTGTGCGCCCACCACTCGCGGTCGTTCGGTCGTTCGTTGGGTATCAGTTCATATTCGTCGCCTTTCAGGCGATGGAGCATCACCGGCTGCACCAGGTAGTCGCGAAGCACGTCCACAAGGATGTATTCCTTCACTCCTAACCGCTGGTAGAGCCGATATTTGCGGTACATATCCTCGCCTGCGGTCGAGCGGGAAGTCAGTTCGAAAATCACATCCGGCGCCTTGCCCTCTTCCCACACCTTCCACGTCGGGCGCCACGGACGCTTCGGCACCCCGAAAACCACGTAAATATCGGGCGCGACGCGCTGGCGCGGGTTGCCCTCAATCCAGTACATAAACTGATTGCCTGCGACGTATACGTCTTCCCTCCCCGCAAAGTATGCCTGCAGGGCAGCAATCAGGTACACCATCGTCTGCAAGTGTTCCGGGCTTTCTACCATTGGCTTGCCATCCGAATACGGGTAGAACACCGCCTGCTTCTGCTGTGAGACGGACATGGGCACCACCTCGCCTCTATTATATCCGAACCCCTGCAGGAAGAGAAGCCACTTGCGCGTAAGGTTAAGGCATTAGCCGATAGCGAGGTAGATACGGTGAAGCGAATTGAAGGGACTTTCATTCAGTTTTGGGCGAGTATGCGCGAAATCAGCGCGGCGCAGTGGGAACAGGAAATCACGGCGATGCGTGCGCTGGGCTTTCACACCATCATCCTGCAGTGGATGCAGTCGAACGGTGCAAACCTTTTCGAGCCGTCTGACCCGTTCCCACCGATACTCGACCTGGCAAAAAAGCATGGGATGCGTATGGTCTTCGGGTTGCGCCACGATAGCCGCTGGTGGCGCGAGTGGGGTAACGTCGAGTATCTGCGCGAAGAGGCGAGGGAAAGCGTCGCGCTGGCGCAGGAAGTATACCGTCGCTACGGGAAGCGCCCTGCTTTCGGCGGGTTTTACATCCCCTACGAGTTGTGGGACGGTTCGTTTACCGAGGCGCAGGTTGAGAACCTGCGTGAGCTGTTACACACCATCGGTAGGGCGTGCCGCCACCTCGCGCCGTCTAGTCCCGTCATTCTCGCGCCGTTCTTCGCGGGCTTGCTGTCGCCGGAGCGATTCGAACAGATGTGGCTGAAGTTGTTACAGGGCAGACCGGTAGACGTGGTTGCCCTGCAGGACGGTGTGGGGGCGCGCGGCTGGGATGACCAGATTGAGGAGCGCGTCACGCCGTACTTTGCGGCGATGCACAGAGCATGTCGCCAGCACGGCGTGAAGCTGTGGTGTGACCTCGAGTGCTTCCGTCTGACAAACGCGAACCCCTCTCGCCCCCAATTTGCTCCCGCCTCGGCAGAGCGTGTGATACGACAGCTCCGGGTGGTTTCTCCTTACGTGGAGCGGGTGGTCATCTTTGATTTCTACCATTATATGAGCCCCTACCGCGGGGAGGCGCACCGGACGCTGTACGAAGGGTATCTGAAGGCGATCAGCAAGGGATAGCCTGCGTTTGCATGTGCACTCAGAGGGCGAACCTCCCGGTGAGCCGACCCTCGCCCGTCCTCGCTGCGGGCGGGGAGGAGAGTTTACGGCTCGGCGAGAGCTTCGCCCTCCAATCTCCAATCGGTTACTTCACTTTCACCACCTGTTCGGTCTGTAGCACGAGAGGCAGGAGTTTGGCGTCGATATCCGCTTCGTCCGTTCCCACGTCCGCTTTAAAGAGGAACCAGTGTTCCACATGCTCGACGGAGCCTCCTGAGGGTATCTTGCCCAGAGGTCCCAGCGTCTCCATCTCCAGCATATCTGCGTTGGTAAAGGTCTCCGTATTGCAGCCATAATCAGGATAAGTCGCGCCGGGGTCATAGCCATAGCGTTTCAGAAACACTTCGCCGTTCAGCACGTAAGCCGCCCAGCCCTGCTTGTTGAGCATTCCCACTTTCTGTTTGCCTTTATCGTCTTTGGGAACGTTTGGGTCCTGCTTGAGCTGGATATAGCGGGTGCCCCATATCCAGCGCGGGTCACGCATGTCCGTGTAGTGCCACAACACCAGAGCGCGGGCGGGCAGCAGATACTCCGAGTGCGGGATGTAGGGTTCCTGAGGAAAGATGGCTCGTCCGCCCGGAGCCATTACGGTCAGGCACCAGGGGGAGGCTTCGATGTCCCACAGGTTCTTGTTAATGAGCCGGTGCACCAGTTTCACATGGTTCCCGTCGGGCGACAGGGTAATCTCGATCTGTTTCTGGATGCCTGTGGAGGGTTCCACAGGTTGGGTCAGGGTAAGGGTTTTGCCGTCCCAGGCATACTGCACCGGGTCGTTGTCCGGGGCGTAGGTACGGGGCATCTGTTCAGGAGCGTGCCACAGCCGGTGCCCGCCGTACGAACGCCACTCGCTGCCCCCGGTTTTGCCGAGTTCTTCTTTCACTTCGTGGAACAGGTTCTGCCCGCCGACGAAGCCGCACCGGATAACCCGAGGTCCCACATCGGTCGTGACGATAATCTCTATCTGTCCGTTGCTCAGGCGTATGCAATTCTGCCAGCCTCCGTAGCGGACCTTCTCCTGAAATTGCAGTTGCCCTGCGGACGCTGCAGAGAGCAGAGCAGGGATAAACAGCCCCACCGTTCGCCATGACATAGCGACGACACCTCCTTCTATCCATCTTTCTCTTCGCAGGCACATTCGCGTTGGGGAGAAAGGGTTCCTGCTCGGGGACGGACTCCTCCGGGCGGACCTGCGTATCGTAACCAGTTGCTCCAGTCCTTTGCTTCTGCTACAATAACAAGGCTGCGAATCTTCGGCTGGAGGCTGGTCATGCGGCGTTACACTGGTTGGGTTCTCGGAATATGTCTGGTGCTGGTAGTGGGGCGGGTGTATGCGGTGCCCGAGCTGCGTGCTTTCTGGGTGGACACATGGCATGCGGCAATGCGCACGCCGGCGGAGGTGGACGCCCTGATTCAGGCAGCTCGCACCGCGAAGGCAAACGCCCTGTTCGTGGAGGTGCGCAAGCGCGGGGACGCTTACTACCTCTCGCATTACGAGCCTGTCGCCAGCGATGTGTTGGGCGGCTTTGACCCTCTGGCGTATTTAATCCAGCTGGCGCATAGCGAGACACCGCGCATAGAGGTGCACGCCTGGCTCGTGATGCTGCCGGTGTGGAACTCCACGACGCCTCCGTCCAATCCTGCGCACCCTTACAACTGTTTCCCACAGTGGCTCACGCTGAATGATAGCGGCACAAGCTATGACGGCAGTAACTACAGCTTTGACCCCGGCAACCCCGAAGCGGCAGACTTCCTGTACCGCGTCGCAATGGACGTGCTGCGGCACTACGATGTGGATGGTATTCACTTCGACTATATTCGCTTCGCGGGCAACCGGTGGGGATATAACCCTGTTAGCGTCAGCCGATTCAACGCGGTTTACGGACGTACAGGGCAACCTGCATACAACGACAGTGACTGGTCGCAGTGGCGACGGGATCAGGTCACGCAGCTGGTGCGCCGAATCTTCGCCTCGGCGGTCGCCATCAAGCCCTCGTGTAAGGTGACCGCTGCAACGATTACGTGGGGCAACGGTCCCACCAGCGAATCGGCGTGGCTTTCTACTTCGGCATACAGTTCGGTTTTTCAAGACTGGCGGGCGTGGACGGAAGAGGGTATTCTGGACATCGCCATTCCCATGTGCTATTACAACCATTCCAATTCCACCTATCGCACCTACTTCAATAACTGGATAACGTGGGCGAAGAACCACCGGTATAACCGCTCGGTGGCGATCGGGCTGGGAGCGTATCTCAACACGCTATCCAACACCCTCACCCAGATAAACCTTGTGCGCACGCCAACGGCGCAGGGGGGATATTCGGACGGGGTTGTCCTCTACTCGTACGCAGCGCCAAACGTGGACAGCTCCGGCAACATCCAGTGGTATAACCCGGCTGCCTATACCAACTTTGGCAACTACTTCGGGCAGTGGGAACCGGTTCCCGACCTGCCCTGGAAGACCAATCCAACAACGGGTGTGGTCCTGGGGGTTGTTCTGAGGGGTTCGAACCTTCAGCCCCTAGACCGCGCCACGGTGACCCTTTTCCGCAGTGGCTTCTCGCGCTCGCTGTCTACCGATGGTAACGGCGCATTTGCTTTTGTGGATGTGCCTCCGGGCAGTTACACGCTGCGCGTCAGCGCATCGGGTTTGACGCCGGTGAACAGGACAGTCACCGTGTCCGCAGGCAGTGTATGGCGCGAGACGGTGCTGGCGGGCAGTTTGGGAGGTAACGTCTGGCCCATGGCTGACCTGCTTCAGCAGAGCGACGGGCAGGCGGTGGTGTTACAGGATGTTCGCGTCGCCGCTGGCAACGACAGGCTGGGGGGAGCAATCTATGTCGAAGACGGTCAGTCGCCCGTTGCCATTCGGGTGAATACGAACCCGGCGGTGCCGTGGATCGAGGGTGACCGTCTGGTGGTTCTGGGCACGCTGTCCACGCAGGGCAACGAGCGCGTCGTTGTGCCCTCGGCGATGCGACTGGTGGGGGTGGAACTGCCTTCACAGCGTTCGCTGCAACTGCAGGTGGACTGGCGACAATGGCTGGGTAACAGCGTGCCGGTGCAGATTGACGTGTTACGCGCTAACGGCACACTGATCAGGCGATACACTCTCACGCCCGACGACGCAGGTATCGTTACTCTGCCCAGATATAGCGCAATCGCTCCGGGCTGGTATGATGTGCGCGTGAAAAGCTCGCACTGGCTGTCCAGAAGGTTGAAAGGCGTTTTTCTCCCCTCCACGGGGAGCGCGGCGGTTTCGCTCATCAACGGTGATGTGGACGGCGATAACGAGATAACTCTGCACGACTTTGGGCTAATTGTGCAGGCCTTTGGTACGGTTCCAGGCGATGCCCTGTGGAACGCTAACGCGGACCTGGACGGCGACGGTGAGATCACCCTTTTCGACTTCGGTATTCTGGTGAGCAATTTCGGCTTGAGTGGGGAGTGAGATGCGCCAGAGGCTGTATCTGTGGCTGCGCAAGGTGTGGGCGGTCTTCAGCATCTATTTTCAGGACTCGCTGGCATACCGCGCGCAGGCGGTGATATGGATCCTCACCGATGTCGTACCCGCGATGGTGATGCCGCTGGTGTGGTTGTCCGCGTATGGAGGGCGGTCACATATCGGCGGGTACGCTCCGGGCGAGATGGTGCTGTATTACCTCTGTATGGTCACATTTACCAACTTTGTAGTCACGCACCAGATGTGGGATGTGGCGACGGAGATTAAAGAGGGACAGTTCTCGGTTTACCTGGTACGCCCCTTCAGCTACTTTCAGACCAACCTTATCCGTAATCTGGCGTGGCGTGTGTTTCGCCTTGTGGTCTTTGTGCCGATGCTTGCGCTGGCTGTCTGGATTTACGCCCCGCACCTTACGCAGGCGCGGTTTGAATGGGGTCCGACCTTCTGGCTGTCGCTGGTGATGGGGCATCTGGTATCGTTCATGCTGTCATACGCTCTGGGGTTGCTGGCGCTGTTCTTTCAAGAAGTTTTCAGCGTGTATAACATCTACTATATCCCCATGCTGTTCCTGTCGGGACAGTTGGTGCCCATCGGGGTCTTTCCGGAATGGTTGCAGGCTTTGAGCCGCTACATGCCCTTCCAGTACACCGTTGCGCTGCCCACCGAGGTCTTCATGGGACGGGTGCCGGAGACAGTGGCGTGGCAGGGGATTGGGATACAGGTGGCATGGACGGTGTCGCTGTATCTGCTGGCGAAGGTGTTCTGGCGGAAGGGTCTGCTATACTATACAGGGGTGGGGATGTGAGGTGCGTCGCTACTGGCGGTTGTATAAAGTGTTCTGGCGCAACGGCTTCAGGCGCGAGCTGGAGTTCCGGGCAAACTTCTGGGCGAAGGTCATCACCAACGCCGCATGGTTGTTCTTCTTCATCGCACTAGTGGAGGTCATATATGCGCGCACGGATGCGGTTGCCGGCTGGAACCGCAATGACGCCTTCCTGCTGGTGGCGACCTGTTACTGGATGGGCTCCATCGCCAGCATTACCTTCTTCCGCAACCTGTCGATGTTACCTAGCCTGATACGACTCGGTACTTTCGACTTCGTGCTGGTGAAGCCCGTTTCCAGCCTGTTCTGGACATCGTTTCGCTTTGTGAACATGGATGAGATAGGCACCCTCATCGGTTCCTTTGCCATGCTGGGTTACGCGGTATCACGGATGCGTCCGCTACCCAACCTGACACAGGTGGTGGAGTATTTTGTGCTCTGTTTCAGCGGGTTAACCATGTACTACTCGTTCTACCTGTTGGCAATGACGCTCTCCTTCTGGCTGGTGCGGGTGGATAACCTCTCCGCGTTGGTGGACACCATCCTGTATATGGCGCGTTTCCCGACCGACATCTTTCGGGGTGTGTTGCAGCGCATCCTGACCTTTATCGTCCCGCTGGCGTTCATCGCCACAATACCTTCCAAAGCGATGCTGGGCAGGATGGAGTGGTGGTTATTGCCGGTGGGAGTAGGGCTGGCGATGTTTTTCCTAGCGTGTGCGATAGCCTTCTGGCGATTTGCCACGAGACACTACACCAGCGCAAGCAGCTGAGAAAACTGACATACTACCGACCTCTGGTCGCCCAGAAAAGCCCTCTATCTACTGCCGTGCGCTTGCCCCCCTTCACCTGTTGCAGTGACGGCATCAGCCCTCCAAAGGAGACCTGAATGGCAGTGTCGAACAATTCAGCGTATTCGGTGAGCGGAGAGGGAATCCCATGCG
>Ga0209162_1000566_pt1 | contig 40125 bp, 31 predicted proteins | sample YNPNPMetaG_FD_187121 | JGI IMG/M metagenome (GOLD analysis project Ga0209162, IMG submission 187121) | Anoxygenic and chlorotrophic microbial mat microbial communities from Yellowstone National Park, USA - YNP NP MetaG (SPAdes) (version 2) ...
GCCGGCGGGCGAGACAGACTCATCGTTACCTCTCCACCAGCCGGATACGGCGGTTATAGATGTTCATGATGATCGAAGTGATCAGGCTCATACTCAGATAACAGGCCATGACCAGGATAAAGACCGGCACCGCCCGCCCGGCCTGGTTGATGGTGGTCCGGCCCACGAAAAAGAGGTCCGGATAGCCGATGATGATGGCCAGGCTGGAGTTCTTGGTCAGGTTCAGGTATTGGCTGATCAAGGGGGGGATGATCACCCGCAAGGCCTGGGGAAACACCACCAGGCGTAGCACTTGCAGCGGGGTCAGGCCCAGGGCGCGGGCCGCCTCGAACTGCCCCCTGTGCACGGCCAGGATGCCGGCCCGCACCACCTCGGCGATAAAGGCCCCGGTGTAACACACCAACCCCACCAGCAGGGCCGTGAACTCGGGCGTGAGGCTCAGGCCACCGATAAAGTTGAACTTGCCCAGCTCCGGCACCGTCAGACGCAGGGGATTGCCACCGGCCACCAGCCAGCCCACGGCCGGCAGCGCCACCAATATCGCCACTGCCATCGCCACCGGATAAGTGGTCCGCCCGGTCTGTAACTGGTAATTCAACAATATCCGATGCAAGGCCACTGCCAGCACCACGCCGGCCAGCACAAAGACCCCCCACAGCCCACAGGTGGGGGTGGGTTCCGCCCACACCATGTTCAGGCCGCGTTGGCTCAGGTAGATGGGGCCGGGGAAAGAGAGGCACTCCTGTACCGGGGGAAGCTGTTGAAAGACGGCAAAATACCAGAAGACCAGTTGGACGGCCAGGGGCACATTGCGGATGATCTCGATGTAGACGCTGGCGATATGGCTGACCAGCCAGTTAGTGGAGAGGCGGGCCAGGGCGGTGACAGTGCCCAGGATAGTCGCCAGGACGATACCCACCAGCGAGACCTTGAGGGTGTGCAGGATGCCGAGCAGGAAGGCATACCAGAACGGATAAGAAGGCTCGTATTCCAGGACGGCCTCCGGCAGGGGAAAACCGGCGGCCTCGTTCAGAAAACCATAGCTGAGCAGGCCCAGCCCTCGCAACTCGGCGGCCCGGATCACATTGCCCAGGAAAAAGAGCAAAAAGCCGATGACCAGCACGGCTGACACGATCTGGGCGACCCACTGCAAGACCACCACATCACGCCAGAGCGGCACGCCCCGACGGCTCAGGATACGCGCGAAGGCAGGTTGGCTCCCAGTCATACCCCCTCTCCGGTTACAGATTGCTCCCTCGAAAATAGCTCCCCGGCCTGGCTCGCGGCGGCGACCACCGGGAGTGTAACCCGCCGTGCGAAGCACGCGGGATCGCAGACCCCGCGCGAGCACACCGGCGTATTTTCGTGCCACGGGGTGCGCCCCGCGCGTGGGTAGCTCCTCCCCGAAAGGACCTCGGAGGTCTGGCGACCTCCGAGGTCTCTCAAGGGTAAGTTAGCGGAGCGGTGGCGCGTAGATCAGGCCACCGTCTTTCCAGAGCTTGTTCAGCCCCCGGTCCAGGGTGAAGGACAGGCCCTTTGGTCCCATGTAGCGGTCATAGATCTCGCCATAGTTGCCCACCTTGCGGATCACATTGGCGGCAAAGTCCTTGCTCAGCCCCAGGTCTTCCTGGCCGAAGGTGCCCTCCACCCCCAGCAACCGGCGGATCTCGATGCTTTCGCTGTTCATCATCTGATCCACGTTCTTCGAGGTGACACCCAGTTCCTCGGCGTTGATCAGGACCCACATGACGGTCTTGACCACATCCAGCCACTTGTCATCACCGGCGGGCACGGCCGGGGTGAGTGGTTCTTTAGACATGGTCACGTCCAGGATGATGTGGTCTTCGGGTTTGGCGAACCCGCTGCGCACGGCAGCCAACTGTGACTTGTCACTGGTGGCGCAGTCACAGCGACCCTCCTCGTAGGCCTTGTAGACCGCCGAGGTCTCCTCAAAGGTCACGGCGGTGAACTTGAGGCCCTTCTGACGAAAGACATCGGCCAGGTTCTTTTCCGTGGTGGTGCCGGTGGTTACGCAGACGGTGGCGCCGTTCAGGTCCTCCAGCTTAGTAAAGCCGCTGGCCTTGCGGACCATCATGCCCTGGCCGTCGTAGAACATGATGTGGGTAAAGTTGCCCCACTGGGCATCGCGGCTGGAGGTCCAGGTGCAGTTGCGGGCCAGCATATCAATCTCGGCGGTCTGCAGAGCCGGGCCACGCTCGGCCGCCGTCAACGGCACGAACTCGACCGCTTCAGGGTCGTTAAAGAGAGCCACAGCCACGGCCCGGCAGAGGTCAATGTCAAAGCCCATGTTGCGCCCGTTGGCGTCCAGATAGCCAAAGCCGGGCAGGCTGGTATGGATGCCGGCGACGAGTTTGCCCCGCGCCTTGACTCGTTCGAGGATGGCGCCGGTGGTGGGTTTGGGCGTGGCCTCTGGTGGCTGTTGCTGGGTCAGATTGCACGCTGTAAACACGAAGGTGCTCGCGAGCACCAGGGTCAGCAATACGTACCAGAACTTGCGGTTCATGATCCCTCCTCCTTATCAGGTTCTATGATCGCGTCTCGTTGGGGTCTGGGCCTGAATTATCCCGGTCATCACCTCCTCTCTGGTTATAATTAAGGGGGCCGGTGAGCGTCATCGCCATTATAGCATATTTCGACTGCCTGCGGAAGACCTTTGACGGGGAGCGTTACACATTGGGGACACAGGAAACGGGCACCAGTAGCGATTATGCGCGCTGGAGTCGAGCCTTCAGGCGGGTCTCGAACCGGCTAAAGCCTCGACTCCAGAGCCGTACTGTCCCCAACGCGATACCCTCACTTTGACGGCCTGGTCATCACTCAACCCGGCTCCCGACATGCCGGGCGATCCAATCACCGACCCGGGTCAGGACCTCCTCTTTATCATAATCCTCGGTGACGATATGGTCGCTCCAGTTTAGCCAGACCATCTCTTTATCGGCGGCGGCGACGTGCTGGTAGATATAGGGCATGTTCCGGGGCGATACCACCCGGTCCTGGCGGCCCTGCATGATCAGGATCGGGGCGGTGATGCGATGCAGATCGGCCTGGGCGACCTGGATGAGCTGGATCATGCTGCGGGAGGCGCGCAAAGGGATCTGCCTGTAGGTCAGGTGGCGGGCCCGGGCCACCGGGTCCCGCAGGCCACTGCCGCCGGGCTTGGGGAGCAAGGGCAGGAGCCGGCCCCCCAGGTCCACGATCAGGCGCTGGAGCCGGCCGGTGAGGACCGGCGCCCCCATGACGACCACGCCGGCCACCGGGCGGTTGGCTGCCAGGTGTAGCGTCAACGCCGCCCCCAGCGACAGGCCCACCACAAAGACCTCCCGGCAGCGCCCGGCCAGGTCTTGCCAGTCGGCATCCAGGGAGGCATACCAGTCGCGCCAGGTCGTGCGGTTCATGTCTGGGGCACTGGTGCCATGGCCGGCCAGCCGCGTGCCCCGGACGGTATAGCCCCGGGCGTGCAGATGGGCCCCCAGTTCCCGCATCTCGTTGGGTGTGCCCATGAACCCGTGGGAGAGCAGGCAACCGACATGGTTCCCGGCCAGGAAGAACGGCTCGGCCCCGGGCATGATCACGGCCATATTACCCCCAGCAACTTGGCCGGCAGCGGAGGTCCTTGTGCCCTACCCGCAGGCGGAGATTCTAAAGATACTGTTGGCGAACTCGATTTTAACTCTGGAGTCGAGCCTTCAGGCGGGCCATATCAACCGGGGCTGAAGCCTCCACTCCTGGCAATGGGCCAACCGTTGTCCAGGTCCAATTCACCCTGCGGGATGGTTCAAGGCCCCCCTGCCTGGACGGCTTTCAGGGCGCCGAAGGAGTTGTTCATGGGCGCACGCGCCCGCCACGAACATAGGACAAATGTAATTACCTACCCGGCTGCCTGCCGCCGTGTGCCGATAGGAAATCGGCCCTTCTGGGCGCCTGTGGCGCCGGGCGTTGGTATCACCCTCACCCCTCCCCCGACCCCCTCCCCTCTCCCACCAGCGGGAGAGGGGAGGGGGTGGCAGCGAAGCCGCCGGGGGTGGGGTGAGGTCGGTGCAGGCCGACCGCTGGCCGAAGGCCCAAAGCGGGCGACTTCAGTCGGCGTGGGTAGGCAGTTACGGACAAATTTGAAATTTGTCCTACATTTTCGAAGGAGGGAGAAGCGATCTGCGCTGCCGACGGATCAGCCGGGCCTCGGAGATGCTGCGCAAGGGGATGCCCAGATGACGCATGTAGCGATGCAGGGTGGTGGGGGATACACCGACCCCTTGCAGGCCCGCCGCGATCTCGACGATGGACCGCCCGTTCTGGTACTGCTCGCCCAGGTATGTCTTGGGGTCCTGACCCATGCCATAACGCAACACCACCTCGACCCGGCCAGTGGGTGGGGGGTATTTGCGGATAAAGGCATACCAGCGGCCGGCCGACAGCCCCAACTCCTTGCGGACGATCTCCAGAGACAATTGCCCCCGCCGACTCCAATAGCGGTCCTCATAAGCGGCCCGGCGCAGGATCTCCTCCATGCGTCGTCTCAGCGTCGCCTCGTCTAGCTGCCGGGCTTGTTGGCGGATCAGGCGTCGGCGCAGGGTACTCTCGGCGGTATGGATGCCAGTGCGGATCAACATCTCCCGGATGGCCTGGTGGCTCACGCCAAAATTGTTCGCCAGCTCCTGGAAACTCTCGCCGTCTTCATACAACCGCAGCAACCGTTCCCAGCTCCCCGCACCGTGCTTACGTTCAAAGTTGGCGACGGTGCGCGCGCGTCGGCGTTCAGCCTTGTCCTCTGGATTCAATCTCTGTCTCATAACCGCCGCCTCCCGGTGACAGGGTAGTCACTCTGGCGAGTACAGGCTCTCCACCCAGGCAGGGCACAACCCTTGCTCCCTACCCCCAGGGGGTGAGTTCGGGCAATAGCGGAGACATCGCCCCAATACTTTGTTGTGCTCTGAACCCTCCCGCAGGTTAGAAAGGGGCTGGCAACCTATGCAGCCGGTCATCTGGGCGCGCCTACGGCGTCTGGTCTGGTCATTGCGCCCCAACCGTTCGGCTGAGCTCACGGCGAAGCCTGCGGGAGGGTATACGCGGAGTGACCGTCATAGTACCAACCGTTGGTTTAACCCACACCATGCGCATATCTTGGATTTAGTATACCACAAAACACATGAAAAAACAAGAGATTACGTGAAATGATCAGGGTTCTTTCAAGTTGCAAACCATACGGTATGTGCAACAATTATTATTTTATCGCGTCAGCCGGGCATCTTCTCCCTCTTCCGGCCCCTATCCGCCGCAGGCGAAAGTCTCCCGCTCACGTTGGGGACAGATTATGGCTCTGGAGTCGAGGCTTTAGCCGGTTCGTGCCCCTGAAGGCCCAACTCCCAGTGGGCCTCTGCGGGCTTCGCCCATGTCCCCGATGTGTAACACTCTCACAGGCCCTTGTACCATCCACAAAGCTTTTGTGGTATAATCAGGGCATGATGTCTGGAGGTATCTCGCCCATGATTATCTGCCCGCAGTGCGGTGAGCGTGCCGTATCCCGGCTCCCCTGGTCGCATCGTATTGCCATCGGGCTGACGGCCGGGGCCGTCCTGTTCATCCCGGGCCTGGCCCTGGCCGTCATTGGGCTATGGCCGGCCCTGCTCCTCGGACCGGTGGGGGGCCTGGCCCTGCTCTTGTGGCCCATTTATCGCTGCCCGGCCTGTAACCGGTTGATATTTCGCCACCCAGCATAAGGAGGAAATGTCCACCATGAGAGAATGTAACGTCGAGCGCAACCTCAAGCGTTGCCCCTGTACTTATGAGCCGTGCTCGCGCAAGGGTATCTGCTGCGAGTGTATTGCTTACCACTTGAAGATGGACCAACTGCCCGCCTGCGCCTTCCCGCCAGAGGTGGAGCGCACCTACGACCGCTCCTTCCGCCGCTTCGTCCAGACCTGCGGCAAGCGGTAAAAGGCCGGACTGCCAACTGGTTATGTATCTTAAACACCTGACCCTGCAGGGCTTTAAAACCTTCGCCACGCGCACCGAGTTCGAGTTCGCGCCGGGCATTACCGCCATCGTCGGGCCTAATGGTTCGGGTAAGAGCAACGTGGCCGACGCGATACGCTGGGTTCTGGGGGAGCAGAGCCTGCGCCCCCTGCGCATCAAGCGCACCGAGGACGTGATCTTTGCCGGTTCCTCATCTCGCGCCCGCCAGGGCCTGGCCGAGGTCTCGATCACCCTTGACAATAGCGATGGTCGCCTGCCCCTGGCCTTCAGCGAGGTGACCATCACCCGACGCGCTTATCGCTCCGGCGAAAACGAGTATCGGATCAATAATAACCGGGTTCGCCTGCGGGACCTGCAGGAACTGTTGGGCCAGGCCCAGCTCGGCCAGAGCACCTATATGGTCATCGGCCAGGGCATGATTGACGAGGTGCTCAGCCTGCGGCCGGAGGAGCGCCGGGGTCTGTTCGAGGAGGCCGCCGGCATCGGCCACTACCAGCGCAAACGTCGGGAGGCGGCCGCGCGACTGGAGGCCACCGAAGCCAATATCCTGCGCGTGAACGACATCCTCAACGAGCTAGGCCCCCGTCTGCAACGGCTTCAGCGTCAGGCTCAACGCGCCCAGGATTATACGGCGCTGACTGACGAGCTTCAGGAATTGCTGGTCCTGTGGTACGGTCAGCGTTGGGAGGAGCACCAACAGGCCCGGCTGCTGGCCGTGACCCAGGAGAGCGAGGCGGCAGCCCGGCTGAAGGCCGGGCGCAAACTCCTGGCCGACCTGGAGCAGCGGGCCGATAAACTGCGCGAACGTCAACTGCAACTCCGCGAGTCGCTGGAGGGCTGGCATCGGCAAAGCAGCACCCTCCATGCCGAGGCCGAGGCCCGGCAACGGGACCTGGCCGTGCGCGCTGAACGCCGGGCGGCCTTGCAGCGCCAGGTTGAGGCGCTCCAGGGGGAACTGCCGGCCCTGATCGCTGCCCGCGAGGATGAGGAACGCCGGGCCGGCGCAGTCGAGGCGCTCCTGGCCCAGCTTGGCGCCGGGCGGGCCGAACTGGAAACGCGCCTGGCCGCCGTCGAGGAGCGCTGGGCGCAGCAGCAACGGCAGCGTGCGGCCCTGGAACAGGAGCTGGCGACAGCTCAGGATACAGCCTATCGCCAGGCCACTGCCCTGGCCCAGGTGCGTCACCAACTGGCCCAGATCGCGGAACGCCGGGCGGAACGGCAACAGGAACAGCAGAAGCTGGAGCGCGCCCGCGCCCAGGCTGAGGTCGCCTGCGCCACCCATCGGGAGCGCGCCGCCGCAGCGCAGGCCCAGGCTGAGTCTCTGCGTCAGCGTGCCGCCGCCCTGGCCGGGCAACAGGCCCGGCTGGAGACCCAGGCCGCCGACGTCGCTGCCCGCCTCGCCGGGCTGACAGACCGGCTCCAGGCCGTGGAGCGAGAGCGACATGCCCTGACCGGGCGGTTGCAACTCCTCAGCGGGCTGCGGGAGAGCTACGCCGGCCCCTACGGGCACGAGGGCCTGCGCCGGGTTGTGCAGGCGGGGTTACCCGGCATCGTTGGCCCGGTGATCAGCCTGATGACTGCGCCCCCGGCCCTGGATCTGGCCCTTGAGGCCGCCCTGGGCCAGCGGTTGCAAGACCTGGTGGTGGAGACCTGGGCCGACGCTGAGCGCGCCATCGCCTTGCTCCGGCGTGAAGGGGCCGGCCGGGTCACCTTCTGGCCCCTGGATACCCTGCGCGTACCCGATACCCCGGCCGCCGTGCCCCAGGGGGAAGGGATCGTGGGCCGTGCCAGCGACCTGATCGCCGGCGAGCCACGGTGCGCTGCCGTTTTTGCGGCCCTGTTGGGCCGGACCCTGGTGGTGGACGACCTGCCGACAGCGCGCCAGGTGCTGCTTGCATCGCGCACCGGGTTGGCGCCGATCCCGGACGTGGACCGGATCGTCACATTGCAGGGAGAGGTGGTGGACATCAGCGGAGCCGTGACGGGAGGAACGGCGGGGGCGGAGAAAACTGGCCAGCCAGGGGTACTGGCCCTGGAACGCGAGTGGCGCGAGCTGCCGGGCCGCATCGCGGCCTTAGACGAAGACCGGCACACCTGCCAGGCGGAACTGGACACCTGGCACGCCAGCCGGGAGACCTTGCTGGCTGAGGCTGCCGCTCTGGCGCAAAAGATCCGTGATCTGACTGCCGAACAGGCGGCCCAGGAAGCACTCGGCGCTGAGGAGGGCCGGGCTGCTGAGCGGCTGGGGCAGGAGCTAGGCCAGCACCAGACCCGTCTCGCCCAGATCGCCACCGAATTGGAGGCGTTGGAGGCGCGGGAGGCTGACCTGCGCCGGGAGGCTGAGGCCGCCGGGGAACGCCAGCAGGCCAGCCAGGCCCTGGTGGAGACCTTGCGCCGTCAGATGCACGCCCTCCAGGAGCGCGATGGCGAACTGGCGGCGGAATTGGCCGCAGCGCAGACGGCCCTGGCGGTCAGTCAGGAGGAGGAACGCAGCCACCGGGCAATGCTCGCGGCCCACCAGGCCAGCCGCCAGCGGCTGGCCGGGCAGATCGCGGCCCGGGAGGAACAGATCGCAACCCTGGGCAAACAGATGGCCGTCTTGGAAACCGAGATCAGCGAGGCCGAAGCGACCCACGCCACCCTGAGCGAACGCCTGGCCGCCCTGGCCGCGGCCATCGAGCCGGCCGAGGCCGGGTTGCGGAACCTGGAAGCGGAACGCGACGACCTGGCGGAAAGGATCGCGGCAGCCCGGCGCGACCTGTTGCACCTGGAGACCGAGGCCCGGCGCGCTGAACTGGAAGTGAGCCGCTGTCAAGAGGCTTTAGACGCCCTGCGCCACCGGGCCGAAGCCGAGCTGGAGGAATTCGCATGGGAACAGCCCCACCAGCTCCGGTTACGGTTCGAGAGTGCCGACGCCGGGATAATGCTGCCGGCCGGCCCGGCCCTCGCTCCGCGCATGGCGGCCCTGGAAAAACGTATCGCGGCCCTGCGACGCGAGATCAAGGCCGCCGGGGCAATCAATCTGGAAGCCCCGGCCGAATACCAGGAAGCCCTGGGCCGCTACACATTCCTTTCCACCCAGGTCGAAGACCTCACCGCAGCCGCCAAATCCCTGCGCGTCATCATCGCCGAGCTGGATGCGGTGATGCAACGCGAGTTCGACCGGACCTTTGCGGCGATAGGGCAAGAGTTTCGGCGCCACTTTGTCCAGTTGTTTGGCGGGGGAACGGCCCGGCTGCTGCTGACCGGGGCTGAGGACCCCCGCCAGGCCGGGGTAGAGATCGTGGCCCGGCCCCCCGGCAAGCGCGAACAGGGCCTGGCCCTCCTCTCCGGCGGCGAACGCTCCCTCACCGCCCTCGCCCTCCTGTTCGCCATCCTCACCGTGAACCCCACCCCCTTCTGCGTGCTGGATGAGGTGGATGCCGCCCTGGACGAGCCGAATGCCCGCCGCTTCCGTCAGGCCCTGCAAGCCCTGGCCGGGCGCACGCAGTTCGCCATCATCACCCATAACCGCGTGACCATGGAGGCCGCCAACGCCCTGTATGGCGTCTCCCTGGGCGAGGACAGCGTGAGCCGCGTACTCTCCCTCAAGCTCGACGAGGTGACAGACGAGACCCTGGGTGGAGGAAGCCCATGACCGAACGCATCCTGGTGGTAGATGACGAGCGGGAGATCGTGCAGCTATGCCTTCCGCTCCGGCGGCGTCTGTGACCCCGCCGCCCTCCCGGCGGTAGACGCGGGTCGCACTCCCTACGGCTTGCCGCAGACGTGGTCGCCGCTTTGAGCCTCAGCTTTGGCCCGGCCTTTACGCCGGGCCTTCTTTATGGTATGATCGAATCCGCCTGCGAGAGGAATGTTGCTCATGCCGGAGGAGCGTCGTGGCGCGTTACCGGGTGACCGTGGTCGGGGCCACCGGCCTGGTGGGCCAGGAGCTGGTCAAACTCCTGTATCAACGCCAGTTCCCGCTGGCCGAACTGCGCGTCCTGGCCTCCCGCCGTTCGGCCGGCAAGGCCCTGACCCTGGGCCAGTGTCAGGTCTATGTGGGCGAGGCGCGCCCCACCTCGTTCCAGGAGGCTTTTACCGCAAGCGTAAGAGCGCATCAGGCAAAAGTGGTAATGTGGGACAGGTTTTCGAGCCTGCCCGCAGCCTGGAAAGGCTGCGCCTCGTGCGACTTTTTCCCCGATGCGTAAGAGCGAAAGGAGCTGAGCGATGAAGCCCGCAGTGACATTGGAAACGATCCAGACCGAGTTGCTCGATATGAAGACCCTGTTGCGACACCTGGCCCTGTCTTCCCGCCAGATGGTCACGGAGCATCCGCATATCGTGCGCGTGCCCGGTGTATGCGGCGGCCGGCCCATCGTCGCCGGGACGCGCATCAGCGTGCGCACCATCGTGGAACGCACGCGCCTGGGCGATTCGCCAGATCAGATCGTGATGGACTATCCGCCCCTGACCCTGGCCCAGGTTTACGACGCGCTCAGCTACTACCACGAGCACCAGGCCGAGATTGACGCGGAGATCGCCACCAATGAGGAGATGCTAAAGTGGGTGACGAGGCGCGGGGCCGGCTGAAGCTCTACCTCGACCACGACCTCAGCTATCACCTGGCAGTGCAACTCCGCGCCCAGGGCTACGACGCCATCGGCGCGTGGGAAGTGGGCAACGCCGGGCTATCTGACCAGGAACAACTGGAATACGCGGCCGGGCAGGGTCGGGTGCTGATCACGTGTAATGCCCAGGATTTCGTGCCCGTCTACCTCGATTGGTGGAACGCCGGCCGACACCATAGCGGTATCGTCACGTCCGGGCAACTGGAGTTCGGTGAGACACTGCGCCGGCTGATTCGCTTGTTGGAAACCCTGTCCCCGTCTGACATGACGGATGGTATCCGTAACCTGGGGGAGTTCAGAGGTTGAGCGCGGATCAGGGACGGGAAAAGACACCCCTGCTTCCCTGCTCCGGCGGGGTCTGTGACCCCGCCGCCCCGCTCCGGCGGGGTCTGTGACCCCGCCGCCTTTTCCACCGCTCCGGCGGGGTCTGTGACCCCGCCGCCCCGCTCCGGCGGGGTCTGTGACCCGGCCGCATTGGGCTTCTCCCGCTCCGGCGGGGTCTGTGACCCCGCCGCCTTGGGCCTCCACCGCTCCGGCGGGGTTGTGCTCGCGCGGGGTCTGCGACCCCGCGCCGGCGGCGGGTTACAAACCCGCCGCGAGCCAGGCCGGGGGGCTATTTCCCGCTCCGGCGGGGTTGTGCTCGCGCGGGGTCTGCGACCCCGCGCCGGCGGCGGGTTACAAACCCGCCGCGAGCCAGGCCGGGGGGCTATTTCCGCTCCGGCGGGGTCTGTGACCCCGCCGCCCTCCCGGCGGTGAACGCGGGTCACCCAGTCAGGCCTGGGCCTGGCAGACCCGCTTTGAGCATTAGCTTGAGGCTCTCCCGCTCCGGCGGGGTCTGTGACCCGGCCGCCCGCCGCCAGCGGTGAACGCGGGTCACCCAGTCAGGCCTGGGCCTGGCAGACCCGCTTTGAGCATTAGCTTGAGGCTCTCCCGCTCCGGCGGGGTCTGTGACCCCGCCGCCTTGGGCCTCCACCGCTCCGGCGGGGTCTGTGACCCCGCCGCCAGCGGTGAACGCGGGTCACACTCCCTACGGCTTGTCGCAGACGTGGTCGCCGCTTTGAGCCTCAGCTTTGGCCCGGCCTTTACGCCGGGCCTTCTTTATGGTATGATCGAATCCACCTGCGAGAGGAATGTTGCTCATGCCGGAGGAGCGTCGTGGAGCGTTACCGGGTGGCCGTGGTCGGGGCCACCGGCCTGGTGGGCCAGGAGCTGGTCAAACTCCTGTATCAACGCCAGTTCCCGCTGGCTGAACTGCGCGTCCTGGCCTCCCGCCGTTCGGCCGGCAAGGCCCTGACCCTGGGCCAGCGTCAGGTCTATGTGGGCGAGGCGCGCCCCACCTCGTTCCAGGAGGCGCACCTGGTCTTTTTCGCCGCCAACCCGGAGACCAACGCCTATTTCATCCCCTACGCCGTGCGGGCCGGGGCTTTGGTCATCGAGGTGAACCAGAGACGGGACCGGCCGCAGACCCCCCTGATCGTGCCTGAGATCAACGGCGAGACCCTGCGAGACCGGGTCCCGGTGCTGGCCTGCCCCGGCAGCGTCAGCACCATCCTGGCCCTGGCCCTCTACCCCCTGCACCTGGCCGCCACCCTGAAACGGGTCGTGGTGAGCACTTATCAGGCCGTCTCGGACCGGGGCCGCGCCGCCATGGAGGAGTTGAACGATCAGTCGCGCCGGGTTTTGCAGGGCCAGGGGGTGATCCCCCACGTCTTGCCCCACCAGATCGCCTTCAACGCCCTGCCCGAGACCGACGTCTTCCTCGATAACGGCACCTCCCGCGAGGAATGGCGCATTGCCCAGGAGGTCCGGCAACTCCTGGCCGCGCCGGAACTGGGCCTCTCCATCACCACCGCCTGGGTCCCCATCCTGGTGGGCCATGCCCTGGCCGTCCACGCCGAGTTCGAGACGGCCATTGACCGGCCAGAGGCCCTCAAGTTCCTGGCAGCCATGCCCGGCCTGCGCGTGCTGGATGACCCCAACGTGAGCCTGTATCCCCACCCCTGGACGGCCGCCGGCGCCGATGACGTGCTGGTGGGCCGGGTGCGCCAGGACCCCACCGTGGAGAACGGCCTGGCCCTGTGGGTGGTGGGCGATAACCTGCGCAAAGGCCAGGCCCTGAACGCCGTTCAGATCGCCGAACTGGCGGTCAGGCGCGGCTGGCTGGGATGAGACCGCCTATGACTCTGCCTATCCCCATCCATCCAGGAGACGAGCACGGTTGCCCGGCAACCTGCGGGAGAGTAGGCTGATGTATCCCTGGTGGTTTTCAGACAGGCTCTAACGGAATCGCTGTCGGCAGTCAGTCAAAAGGAGGAGGATCATGCCTTTCCAGCCAGCGCGTAATGTGGACGAGACGTATGCGGCGGTCAATCCAGATACCCCCCTGGAACCCGACGATCCCCGCTATGTGGAACTGAGCCAGGTGCGGGGAGGCGAGCACATCGCCTCTATCATTGCCAGTTGCATCCGGCGCACTCCGGCCCTGGTCTACCACAAGCAACTGGTCACCGGGGGCAAGAGCACAGAACTGAAACGGCCACAAGGACAACTCGAACGTGACGGCTACTTTTGAGCAGATCGTGGCCCAGGCCCCCAGCCAGACCGACGGTGCCGCCCTTTTCGTCTATGGTCTGGAGCGGCTGGGGCCTTCTGATAACCCAGACTCAGTAGATGGAAATTCATGCTCCTCGGCGGTCTGCCAGGCCCAGGCCTGACTGGGTGACCGCCGAGCGCGAAGCGGCGGGTCACAGACCCGCTTTGAGCAACTTTTTCCATCTACTGAGACTGGCTCATGCGGCAGTTGAACTGGCGCCGGGGGGCCTACCAGCGCCTGGGCCGGCCGCTGGTCTTTTGGGTGCCAGACTACCTGCTCCCCCTCATCGCCAGGGGGGCGCCGGACTTTGGGGCCTGGACCAGCGGCCTGTTCGAATTTACCGCCCCAGAGAGCGAAGCCCTGCTACACCAGTTGGCGCTGGCCGATACCTGGCTGGTAGCCAGCCTGACCCGGCAGGAGAAAGAGGAACGGCGGCGGCTCTTGCTGGGGTTGCTGGACGAGTATCGGGGGGATGAGCCAGCGACCCGGCGCGCTCAGGCTCGTCTGTATGGCGAGTTAGGACTATTGGACCTGGCGACCGGCGACTACCGGGCGGCGCGGGAAAAGTTCGGCCAGGCCCTGACCATGCTTCAGCAGATCGGGGATCGGGCCGGGGCGGCCGCCACGTTCTATCAGCTCGGCTTTCTGGCCTGGGAACTGGGCCGGCGGGAGCCGGGCCTGCGCCTGGTGGCCCTCTGCTACCTGATTGACCGCGCCATCGGCCATGGGGATACGCCCGGCGACCTGCGCAATTTACAGGAACTGGCCGCCCGGTTGGGCTACTCCCCGCCGCAACTGGAAGCCCTGCTCCAGGAGGTGTCCGCCGCCTACCAGACGGACGGGGGACGGGGGCTGGCGGCCGCCGCCTTTGATTAACCATCGTTGGTCGCCCCGCCGGGTCTGGCTCCCACCCCAGGCAAAAACCAGCCACCAGCCACCAGCAACGAGTAACCAGCCACCAGCACAAGGAGTAACCCATGTACCAGGCCCCGCGTGGCACGCAAGACATCCTGCCAGCAGAACAACCCTACTGGAGCCACGTGCTCCGGCGCATCGAGCATTTCACCCGGCTCTACGGCTATGAACGGCTGAGCGTGCCCACCTTTGAGGAGACGGCCATCTTTGCCCGGGGCATCGGCGCCGGCACAGACATCGTGGACAAGGAGATGTACACCTTCCAGGACCGGGGTGGGGCCAGCCTGACCCTGCGCCCGGAGTTCACGGCCGGCATCGTCCGGGCCTACCTGGAACACGGGCTACACAGCCGGCCCCAGCCGCTGCGCCTCTATGACCTGGGCTCCTGCTTCCGCTACGAGCGACCCCAGGCCGGCCGCTACCGCGAGCACCACCAGCTCAGCCTGGAGGCCCTGGGGGAACTGGACCCGGCCCTGGACGTGGAGATCATGACCCTGACCTGGGCGCTGTACGATGACCTGGGCTTCCGCAACCTGGCCTTCCAGATCAACAGCATCGGCTGCCCCCGCTGTCGCCCGGCCTACCTGGAGCGGCTGGTAGCCTATTATCGTGAGCACCAGGCCGCCCTCTGCCCAGACTGTCAGCGTCGGCTCACCGTCAACCCCATGCGCCTGCTGGACTGCAAGGCCGATCAGTGCCAGCCCATCGCCAACGCCGCGCCCGGCGCGGTCGCCTTCCTGTGCCCCGAGTGCCGCGAGCATTTTGCCGACCTGCGCCGCTACCTGGACCTGCTCCAGCGGCCTTATACCCTCAATCATCGCCTGGTGCGGGGGCTGGACTATTACACCCGGACCGTCTTTGAGGTCTGGGCGGCGGACATCGGGGCGCAGGCCTCGGTGTGTGGGGGCGGCCGCTACGACGTGCTGGCGGAACTGTTGGGCGGTCCGCCCACGCCCGGCGTGGGCGTGGGGATCGGCCTGGAGCGGATCATCCTCACCCTCAAGGCCCAGGGGATCGCCGTGCCGCCGCCGCCCCGGCCGGTGGCCGCCGTGCTCTATCGCGGCGGGGCGGCCAAAGAGGTGGCCCTGCGCCTGCTGGCGGACCTGCGGGCGGCCGGCCTGCCGGTCACCTGCACCTATGGCGCGCGCAGCCTCAAGGCCCAGATGCGGCAGGCAGACCGGGCCGGGGCAGCCTATGCCCTGCTGATCGGCGACGAGGAGGTGGCGGCCGGCGTCGTCACCCTGCGGGACCTGGCCGCCGGGACCCAGGAGACCGTGCCCCTGGGGGAGGTGGTGGGGCGGCTGAGGAAATCGGCGGGAGAGGGAAGGGAATAGGGAAGGGTGAGGGTGATGCCGCCCAGAAAGGCCGATTTCCAAAGCCCTCACCGCACCGGCTCCACGGCGCATGTTGCCGCTGCTTCCTCCCCCTGCTCCCCATACTTGAGCACCACCAGCGTATAGTCGTCAACAGCCGGCGTGTCCCCCACGAATTCGGCCACGGCGGCGTTGATGGCGGCCGCGATCTCGTCTGCCGGGCGGGCCGCGTTCTGCTGCACCACGTCCGCCAGTCGCCCCTCGCCGAACTCCTCGTCCTGGCTGTTGACGGCATCCGTGACCCCGTCGGTATATAGCACCAGCACGTCGCCCGGCGTCAGGGCCACCTGATGGTCTGCCAGTTGCACGTCCTCGACGATACCCAGCACGATGCCGTGGTCGTGCAGGCGCACGAGTGAGCCGCTTTCGCCCCGCACCAGGAAGGGGGGGTTGTGCCCGGCATTGGCATAGGTCAGCACGCGGCGTCGGGAGTCCAGCACGGCATAAAAAACCGAGACGAACATCTCTGCCCGGGTATCGGCCAGCATCAGGGCATTGACATGACGGAGCACGGCGGCCGGGCCAGGGCCGTCCACCGCCGCCGCGCGGATCAGGGTGCGGCTGAGGGCCATGAATAACGCGGCCGGCACCCCTTTGTCCGAGACATCGGCGATCACCAGGCCCCAGCGGTCCCCCGGCAGCTCGATAAAGTCATAGAAATCGCCTCCCACCTGACGGGCGCTGCGCCAGCTGGCAGCCACCTGCCAGCCGGGGAGGGCCGGGCAGCGTTCCGGCAGGAAACTGGCCTGGATCTGGCGGGCCACCTGTAGCTCGCGTTCCAGGCGTTCCTTGGCCGCCATCTCCCGGTAGAGTTGCGCCGATTCCACGGCGATGGCGGCCTGGTTGGCGATGCCCTGGGCCACGTCCATGCGGCGAGAGGTAAAGCGGGCCGGTTCGGTGGCGTAATCCAGCACCATCAGCCCCATGACCTCGCCGCGCGCCACCAGGGGTAGCCCCAGCAGCGTCCCCGCCCCAAAGGCCGTGAGCAAGACCGGATCGAGCTGGGCCACCTCCATGACGATGGGCCGGGGTTCGTGCCGCACGGCCTCCAGGACCGGTATCTGGGCCGGGCTGAAGCGCAAGGCCATAAAGTCATCCAGCCGGGAGCGGGGCAGGCCATAGACCTGGGCGGGATAAAAGACCTGGGCCCCGGCATCCCAGAGCAGGATGCCGCACCGCTCCACTCCCACCAGCAGGGGGGTGATACGGGCCACCGTGCTCAGGATCTCGTCCAGGTCGGTGAGGCGGCCCACGGCCTCGGCCACCTGGAGCATGGCGGTGGAGATCCAGGCCTCTTCTTGCAGGGCCTCATAAAGTTGCGCGCTCTCGATGGCGATGGCGGCCTGGTTAGCCAGGCCGGAGATGATCGCCCCGCTACGGGCCGGCGAGCGTTGCGCGCGAGGGTTCAGGTCCACCAGCAGCACCCCCAGGACCTGGTTCTTGCTGATGAGCGGCTGGGCCAGCACGGCGTCTAATTGCCAGGCGGTGGCCCAGTGGGCCGGGATACGACCATCCTGGGGCACATCCCAGACCTCGACGGCGCGCCGGGTCAGGCGCACCTCGTCCAGCAAAAGCAGCTGGCCGGGGCGCAAACGCAGCTCATAGAAGGCGCGCCCGGTCGGGTCCGGCAGGCCCCAGGCCGCCGCCGCCACATAGACCTCCTTCTCGCCATCCCACAGGAAGATCAGACACCGGTCCACCCCCACCAGGATCGGGACGAGCCGCACCAGCGTCTCCAGGATGTCCTCCAGATAGGTCAGACTGGCCAGGGCTTCACCGGCCTGGAAGAGGGCCGTGGTGACCCAGGCTTCCTCTTGCTGTTCCTGCACCAGCCGGGCGTTCTCCACCGCGATCGCCACCTGATCGGCCAGGCTCTCCAACAGGGTCTGAGCGTGGGTATCGAAGGCGTTGGGCTGATCGCTTTCCACGTCCAACACCCCCACCACCCGGTCACCGATCTTGAGGGGGACCACCAGTTCCGAGCGCGCCGCCGGCAGGTATTGCACGAACAGGTAGCGCGCGTCGGCGTTGACATCGGGCGCGTAGGCGGTCCGCCCTTCCCGGGCCGCCCAGGCCAGGAGGCCCGGCCCCTGGATGGGGAAGCGAAGGGGGAAAGGCGGCACCACCTCCGGGATGAGCCGGGCCGGGTCAATGACGCCATGCTCAAAGACCACCTGGTCGCCCTCGATCAGGCCGATGGACACGTTGTAATAGTTGAAGGTATCCCGCACCAGGCGCACCACCTGGTCCAGGAGTTCGTCCAGGTCCAGGATGGCGGCGATGCGCCGGCCCACCTGGTTCAGGAGGTTCAGTTGTTCAGCCCGCAGGCGTTGGGCCTGGTATAGGCGGGCATTGTCAATGGCGATGGCGGCCTGAGACGCCAGGAGCAGCAGCCGGTCCTGATCGCGCCGGTCGTAGGGACGGCCATCCCGGCGGTTCATCACCTCGATGACCCCGATGGGGCCGGCCTGGCCGATGAGGGGGACGGCCAGCAGGTTGCGGGTGGTAAAGCCAGTCTGTTCATCCAGGCGATAGAAGCGCGGGTCAGTGTGGACCTGGTTCACGATGAGGGGCTGGCCGCTGGTGAAGGCGGCCCCGGCGAGGCCCTGGTCCGGGCGCAGGCGCAGGCCGCGCACGGCCTCCCCCTTGCCGCCGGTGACGATGTGAAAGACCAGTTCACCGGTGCGCTCATCGTGCAGGAGAAGGGACCCGGCCTCACTGCCCAGGAGCTGCACGGCCCGCTCCATGATCTGGGTCAGGATCTCCTCCAGGTCCAGCGAGGAGGTGATGGCCCGGCCGATCTCGTTCAGGTTGCTCAGCTCACGCACGCGCTCGGTGGCGAGCTGGTACAGGCGGGCGTTCTCGATGGCGACGGCGAGCTGATGGGCGATGACGGACAGGGTGCGCAGTTGCTCCTCGGTGAAGGCCTGGGGGCGAGGGCTGCGCACAGAGATGCTGCCGATGAGCTTGGGGCCGGCCATCAGGGGCACGAATAGAGCAGACAGGGTGACGGTATCTGTGGCCTGGGGCGTGAAGGGCAACTCCTCGCGGCGACTATCGCGGACGAGCAGGGGACGTTTGTGTTCGGCCATCCAGGCCATGCCATCGCCCAGGGGCAGGCGGGCCGGCGGCCGGCGCGCCCCCTCTTCCACCCAGACCCTGGCGATGAGGTATTCCCCCTCCTCGTCCAGGAGGCCGAGCATAAAGTGCGAAGTGTCCAGTAGTCGGCTGGCCTGCTCGTAGGCCAGCTCACAGAGGCCGTCCACGTCCAACTGGGCCTGGACAATGGCCCGGCCCAACTCATCGAAAGTGGTCAACTCCGCCACGCGGCTCCGGAGGTGCGCCGTCACCTCGGATAGCCGTTGGAGCACATAGCCGACCAGGATGACGGCCAGGGCCATCAAGGTCAGGGCGAGCGGGCCTTGCGCATAGGCCCCGACGATGAGCAGGGCAAACGGTAGCGGGGCCAGCTCGAACAGAAGCGAGGTGGTGAGGATGGTGCGCAGGAAGCGGCGCAGGGCCGGGACTCCCTCGGAGACCAGGATCAGGCCGGACCAGCCCAGGTGATCCAGGGCGAAACGGGTGACCATGAGCAGGGCCAGAGGCAGCACCAGGTCAGCGCTGAGGGTGGCGAAGGCCAGACGCCCGCCCGCAGCCAGGTATAGCGCGCCGCCAGCCAGGGCCATGAGGGCCTTGAGGCCGCTGTTGAACAGGGGGATAGCCAGGAGTTCGGTAGCGGAGGTCTGCCGATGGCGCGCGGCGTGCAATACCAGGTAGGCCAGGCCACTCAGGCTGGCGACCCAGGCGCCGGGCACCGGCCCCAGGATGATGATGGCCGCCACGTCCACCAGGCCCACCAGGTTATGGGTCACCTCCGGGGCCACGTGAAACCCAAACCGCTTGACCAGCACCGAGAGGCCGGTGAAGCCCACCAGGTAGCCCACGGTCGGCCAGCTCAGCGCGCCGGGCAGGCCGGCGAAGAACAGGGTGGCATAGACCAGCGCGCCGTAACCGGCCAGGCTGATGAGCAGGCAATAGAGCCAGGTGCGATTCATTGGTCCTCAGTAACTACCTCGACAATGTTAAATTAGCGTAAATGGCGGTCAAGGTGGACCTCACCTCATCCCCCCACCCCCTTCCCCTCTCCGCCGCGGAGAGGGGAAGGGGGCCAGGGGGTAGGGGTGAGGTCGAATCTAACATTGTCGAGCTACCTACTCAACGTGTCATTGCGAGTTCCCCAAGGCGGGGCGCGCCCTTCGCTAAAGTGAGGTATGGCGGTCACCTGAGGGGCGTAAATCACCGGCCGACCGCGTAGGCGGTCGGTTTGAGCGTCCCCCGCGTAGCGGGGGGACGCCCGGCCGCCAGGCCAGCCAGGCACGACCCCGGTCGCTAATTCACACCAGGCGATTGAATGTAGGGCGGGTTTCTCACCCGCCCCAAGGCGGCGGCTATGGGAAGCCGCCCTACGATAAGTTTCTGAGTAGCTGCCGAAGGTGGCGAAGCAATCTCCCGCCTGGACTCACCGCAGAGGCGCTGAGGCCGCGGAGAAAATCCACAAAAACCTCTGCGAACCCGGCGTCTCCGGCTAACAAGCAGTGTCCAGGTCAAACCATCGTTGTAGAGGTAATTACCCCCCGAAAACTTTAGAAGCTGCCCACTGCCAGCACGTCGCTGTCATACATCTTGAACAGTCTGTCCAGCCCGGCCAGCTCCAGGACCTCCTTGATATGGGCCGGCACCTCCGAGAGGCGCACATCGCCCCGGTTCCAGCGTTTGGCCTCCTTCAGGGCCGAGATCATCACGCGCAGGCACGCGCTGCTGGTGAAGGTCACGTCTCTCATGTTCAGCACGATCCGATGACGGTTCTCGCCAAAGATACCCCAGATGGCTTTTTCCAATTCCGGCGCCGTGTTGGAGTCAATGCGCCCACCCAGTTTCACCAGGTCCACCCGGTTCAGACGAGTGCGATCAATCTCTATCATTGCGGTTACCTCCTCTTTTTGATGATGATCGAGCTGTTGGCCCTTGCTCATTATACCATATGACAGCGGGAAGTACAATTGGGGTTGTCTCAGGTGACTGTCACCTGAACGATTGCGGAGCGTATCGCGTTGGGCTATAATGCCCTTCCAGGGGGAGTATATGACCGCATCCGCGCCGTTCGACATCGCCTTCGTGGGCCATTACACCAGGGACACCATCGTCTACCCTCACGCCACGCACACGGTAGACGGGGGGGCATTCTATTATGGGGCGCACGTGGTCGCCCGGATGGGCCTGCGCGTGGCCGTAGTCACCCGGCTGGCCCAGGCCGACTGGCACGTGGTGGAAGAATTGGAACGCCTGGGGGCGACGGTGTTCGCCCGGACCACGCCGCTCTCCACCGGCCTGCGCCTGATCTACCCCGCCGCCGATGCGGACGAACGCACTGTGGAGTTGATCGGCTCGGCCGGGCCGTTCACCGTGGACGAGGTGGCGCAGGTGCGCGCCCGCGTCGTCCACATCGGCGCGTCGGTGCGGGGCGAGGTGCCCGGCGAGGTGATCGAGGCCCTGGCGGCCCAGGGGTTGCCCCTCTCGCTGGACGTGCAGGGGTTCATCCGCGTGGCCCGCGACGGCGTGCTCACGAGCGATGACTGGCCGGGCAAGGAAAAGGTGCTCCGCCACGTGACCGTGCTCAAGACCGACGCTGTGGAGGCCAGGCGACTCACCGGCCAGCCGGATCGCTACCAGGCCGCCCGAATCCTGGCTTCGTTCGGCCCGCGCGAGGTGCTACTGACCCATACCGGCGGCGTGCTGGTCTATCACGAGGGGACGTTCGACGAGGCGCCTTTCATGCCCCAGGCGGTCCGGGGGCGCAGCGGGCGTGGCGATACCTGCACGGCAGCATACCTGGCCCGGCGACTGACCGCTCCCCCGGCCGAGGCCGTGGTCTGGGCGGCGGCCGTCACCAGCCTGAAACTGGAAGCAGAGGGTCCTTTCCGGCGGAGCATACCCGAGGTGGAGGCGCTGGTTCACGTGATTCGTGCGGCGTGATTCGTGCCACGCGGCACGCAACACGAATCACATTTTCGGCAACACGTACAGGCAATCCTCCAGGAACCGCACCCGCACTGGCTGGCCCTCCGGGTGGATGGTGTGATGACGCGGGTCGTGCTCCACCAGGGAGAGCAATTGACCGGCCACCTCCACATCATACTCGATGGTGTGACCCAGATAGGTGGCCCGGCGCACGATGCCCTCCACCTGGGCCTCCGGCGTGTCCAGCTCCAGCATCTCCGGCCGGGCCACCAGAGTGACGGTCTCGCCTACCGTCATGTCGCCTGGGGGCGCGACTGCGATCAGGGTCGTGCCCAGGGCGTCTACCACCAGTTGCCCATCACGCCGGTCGCGCACGATGCCGGTCACAAAGTTGGCCCGGCCGATGAAATCGGCCACGAACCGGGTCTGGGGCCGGCGATAAACCTCGGTCGGCGTGCCGATCTGCTCCACCCGACCGTTGTTGATGATCACGATCCGGTCAGAGAGGGTCATCGCCTCCACCTGGTCGTGAGTCACATAGACGGTGGTGATGCCCAGGCGTTTCTGGATGCGTCGGATCTCGGTGCGCATCTGCTCCCGCAGCTTGGCATCCAGGTTAGAGAGCGGCTCATCCATGAGGAGCACCTTTGGTTCCATGATCAGGGCGCGAGCCAAAGCTACCCGCTGTTGTTGCCCGCCGGAGAGCTGGTTGGGGGCGCGGTTCTCCAGCCCGGTCAGTTCCACCAGCTCCAATGCCCGCGCCACCCGCTTCTGGATCTCGGCCCGGGGTCGCCGTTGCACCTTCAAGCCATAGGCCGTGTTCTCAAACACGTTCAGGTGAGGGAAGATGGCGTAGCTCTGGAACACCATGCTCATGTCCCGTTTGTGCGGCGGCTCGTCGTTGATCACCTTGCCGTCCAGCCGGATGATCCCACTGGTGGGGAACTCGAACCCGGCGATGAGACGCAGGGTGGTAGTCTTGCCGCAGCCAGACGGCCCCAACAGCGTCACCAACTCGCCCTTCTCGATGGCGACGGACACGTGATCCACGGCGGTCACCTCACCGCTTCCTCCCCGGGCCGGAAAGACCTTGACCACATCCTCAAGTACCAGGTACATGGTTACGCTCCTCGATTTAGTGAACGCTGATGCGCGCAGATGGACGCAGATTTTGCTCGCGCCCACGCTCTGCGTGGGCGCGGCACTGCCCCCACGACGCGGAGCGTCCCGCTGGCATTCCCACGCGGAGCGTGGGAACGAGGGGAAATCTGCGCCCACCTGCGTTCCGGCACTCACGCTCCTATGGAGAGGTCCACCTCGCCCCGGCCGCCCAGGACCCGATGGACCACGAAATACAACACGGCGATGGCGACGAGCACCAGGGCGATGATGGTCGTCGAATAGGCGGCGGCGATGCTGATCCCACCCTGCTCCCACTCGCTCAGGATCTTGGCGGTGACGACATTCCAGCGCGGGCTGACCAGGAAGATGATGGCCGAGAGGCTGGTCATGTGGCGGGTGAAGCTAAAGATCAGGCCGGCCAGCAGGGCCGGCAGGATGAGGGGCAGGGTCACTTTGCGGAAGGTATACTGGGCGTCGGCCCCCAGGATGTTGGACGCCTCCTCGATGCTGGGATCAATCTGTTGCAGGGCCGCCACGCCGGCCCGCACCGAGGCCGGCAGGCTGCGCACCACGTAGGCGGCGATGATGATGAACGGCGTGCCCACCAGGGCCAACGGCTGCCCCATGAAACACATCGTGCCCACCAGGCCCAGCAGCAACGTCGTCAACACCAGGCGTATGGCCCCTTTCTCCCGGCCCACCACCAGCAGCGAGGCAAAGGCGTAAAAGATGGCCGAGAGCGGCGGCGGCAGCTGGAAGAATACCTGGATGTGCTCCGAGAACTGGTAGATGGCATTGCTGAGAAAGCCGGTGGGCACGGCCCGGCTCAGCCCGGCGATGGGCAGGGCCACGAACTGGATCAGGATCGCGGCCACCAGATAGGCCCCCAGACCCAGCAGCAGCCAGCCCCCGGTCCGATTCCGCCGCCCCAGCCAGACCAGCAACCCCAACCCGATGTACACGCCGCCCAGCAGGTACATCATCCCCGCCTGACCCACCAGACCGTAGAGCTGCGCCAACCCCAGGCCCAGGGCCGTGGCCCCGACCACGGCGATCACCTGGTCCCGCCGCCGGTCCAGGACTGTCAGTACCAGGAACAGGGCCAACAGCCCAAACAGGATGCCCACCATCGGCGCCGGCGGAGTGCTGAAGGCCAGCACAAAACCGATACCCAGGATCGTGCCCGGCACCGCGCCGCCCAGGTTGGAGATAAAGTCCACCGCGTCCTTGCCGCTGAACTGTTTGCGCACCACCAGAAAGGCGATGACCATGCCGGTCAGCCCGGCGATGGGCGTGGCAAAGGCGCTCAGGAACGTGGTATCCAGGATAGACTCGATGCCCCGGGTGAGCATCAGGGTCCACCACTCCAGGGTGGGAGTATAGTCCACACCCCAGGCTGCCGCGAACGAGCCAAAGACGATGGCCAGGTAAAGCGTCAAGATGAGCAGACAGACCCCATAGGTGATGATGATAAAGGGCCAGCGGATCCACGCCTCTTTGACCAGGATGTGCCCACCGGTGGGCTTGCCGGTCACGGAGACATACGACCGGCGCGTGACGTAGTAACGTTGCACCAAAAAGACCACCAGGGTGGGGATGAGCAGCACAAAGGCCAGGGCCGAGGCCTTCTGGTAGTCGTATTCGCCCGCTACGGCGATAAAGATCTGCGCCGAGAGGACGGTGACGTTGCCGGCGATAAACAGCGGGTTACCCAAATCCGCCAGCGACTCCACAAAGAGCAACAGGAACGAGCCGGCCAGACCCGGGATCAACAGCGGCAGGGTCACGGTGCGAAAGATGTGGAACTTGCCGGCCCCCAGGCTGTGCGCTGCCTCCTCCATGCTGGGGTCCAGCCGCTCCAGCATGGCCCGGATGATGAGATAGGCCACAGAGAAGAAGGTGATCACCTGCACGAATACCAGGCCGTCCATGCCATAGATGTCGTTGATCCCGGTCGAAAAGTCAATGCCCAGCAGCTTGCGGGTGATCAGCCCGTTGCGGCCAAAGAGCAAGATCGTGCTCAGGGCGATGGCAAAGGGCGGCGAGACCGTGGGAACCAGAGCCAGCAGGTGGATCAACCGCTTGAAGGGGATACTACAGCGGACCATAGTGTAGGCAAAGATAAAGCCCAGGATCGTGCCGCCGGTGGCCGTCAGCAGGCCCATGATCAGGGTATTGAGGAAGACCTGGCGATAATGAGGCCCGTAATAAGAATCAAAGTAGCGGGTGAGATACTCCAGGCTCAGGCGGGTATACCATGGGCCGGTGGCCTCGGCATCCACAAAACCATTGGCCGTGCCCTGAAACAGGGGAAAGACCACAAAGATAAACAGAAACAGCCCGCAGAACAGCAGGCTGATCATCAACACCGGGTCCCGGCCGATGAGGGCGAACTCGCGGTAACGACGCCGCAAAGAAAGTTGAGGGATGAAGGATGAAAATGAGCGTGTAGAAGCAGCCATGAAGATTCCTCACTGAAAACCGCAGGGGAAGGACGGAAGGAATGAAGCCCAAACCCTTCATCCTTCCGCCCTCCGCCTTCATCCTTTACTTCAGGTCCGTGGCCGCAGCGATCTCGTTGGTGAACTTGTCCACGAACGCCTTCTTGTTCTCACCGGCCCACTGGAAGTTATAGTCAATCAGTTTGACCTGGAGCAGCTCGGGATGCGAGAGTTGCACGCCCTTGACCGTGGGGGCCTGGTAGGCCTTGTACTTGGGGCCTAACGCCTGCGCCTCAGCAGTGATGGCCCAGTCAAACCACTTCTTGGCCGCGTCCAGGTGCTTGGCTCCTTTGATGATCCCCATGCCGCCGATCTCATAGCCGGTGCCTTCCTTCGGGAAGGTCATAATCAGGGGCAGCTTGTTGTCCTCGATCTCATGGACGATGTCGTGGGAGAAGACAATGCCCACGGCCGCCTCCCCCTGGCCGACGAACTTGGCCGGGGCCGCGCCGCTCTTGGTGAACTGGAGCACCTGAGCCGCGTATTTCTTGATGTACTCCCAGCCAGCCTGCTCCCCCTTGATCTGGAGGATGGTGGCCAGGGCTGTGTAGGAGGTGCCGGAGGTGGAGGGGTGCGCCACCATGATCTGCTTGGTGAACTCGGGCTTGAGCAGGTCATCCCACGACTCGGGGGCTGAGGTGCCCGGATGGGCGGCCAGCCAATCCTTGTTGGTGCAAAAGCCCAGGCTCCCCACATAGATGCCCACCCAGTAGTTCTCCGGGTCCTTGTACTTTTTCTGGTCCAACAGGTTGGCGAAATTGGGTGATTCGTAAGGTTGCAGCAGGCCCTCTTGCTTGGCTGCGATAAAGCTGTCAATCGGGCCACCCCACCAGATGTCGAACTGGGGGTTGTCCTTCTCCGCGCGGATGCGGGCCAACGATTCGCCGCTGGACATGCGGACATAGTTCACCGTGATGCCGAACTTTTTCTCAAACTCTTGCTTCATACCCTGCCCCCACTCTTCCTGGGGGGTCACGAGCACGTTCAGCTCCTTGCTCTCCGGCGTCGGCGGCTGGACGCAGCCAGCCAGCGCGCTCGCCATCAGCCCCAGCACGAGTATCAGGGTCAAAAGTGACAGTCCCTTGCGGTTCATGTCCTATTCCTCCTCGTATAATATGTGCTCGCGCGGGGTCTGCGACCCCGCGCCCGGCGGCGGGTGAAACACCCGCCGCGAGCATGAACATCGCACGCCTCGCTGAGATGAGCGTCGTATGGTATCCAGTTCCAACTGGGATGAGCCGGTCCCCCGCGCTGCTTTCGTTGCTCTGTACCTCCTCGTATAGGACTCGCGGAAACCAGCCGCTCAATACAAATAGTGCGCCTCAATGACCTGCCTGACCCGTTGCCAGACACTTTCGAACCTGCGGGAGGGTACAGGCTGAGCAGTTACAGGCACAGTTTATCACCTCAGGCCAGACCTGTCAAGCTCTTATTCTCCCTGTCCAAGAGGCGGTAGCGCATACACCGGCCGCCAGCCCGGGCTGAGCGGCTCGCGCAGGTATGGCTCCATCTCGGCGGCGGTACGCAGGGTAACCTCTTCGACGGGTGGCACGGTGCCGGCCGGGAAGGCCTCCAGAATCTGATCGTTGACCAGGGTCAGGTAGCGCAGGATGGCCGCGACGGGGCGTTTGGCCTTCTGCGCCGAGCCAGCCCGGGCCTTGCCCACCACACCCTCCGGCGTCGCCGCGATCTCGATGGCAAAGTGCCCCTCGCCCTCCGACCAGCGACTGGGCCGGCCAAAGGGGTCCACCGACTTGTCAAAGTGACCGTCCGGCAGGTAGCTCTTGCCCTCGGTATCCACAGCGCGGCTCATGTCCACCATCTCCGGGAACAGGAGCAGCCCCAGCGAGGTCTCGGACTCGTCGGCGTGGACAAAGTTGGATTCCCAGCAGCCGCCGCGCTCGCATGTGCGGAAGAACTCGCGCACGGCCCGGTGCCAGTCAATCACCCGGAAGATGCCGGGGAGCTGATAGCGTTTCTGGAACTGCTGGATCGCGGCCTCCAGCATCCATAATTGACCGTGGTTGTTGACGATGATCTGCTTGCGAAAGCCGTCGTTCCACAGGCCCAGCATCACGTCCATCAGCAGCTCGCGCACCACCTCTTCGCGGATGACCACGGTGCCGGGCATCCCCAGGTGATGGTACGGATGACCGCCGTACATGAGCGGCGGCAGGGCCAGGTTGACCGGCGCGCCGCGTCTGGCGGTGTAACGGCGCACCCCCTCGCAGATGGCGCTGACAAAGAGCGTGTCCATGGCGCTGACGGTGTGCTGACCGTGTAGCTCGGTGCAGCCCACCGGGATGAACACGATGTCGTTCTTGCGCCGGTTCGCCTCCACCTGCCAGCGCACGGTGGTCTGGATATAGGAACCGGGTTTGGCCCACTCTATCGGCGAGGGGATACCGTATTCCGCCAGGATCGCGTCAATCTCGGCCTCGCTGGCATCCCACACGGCCTTCTTCATGCGTCCGACCGAATTGTCCTCAAAGAAGAGATCTGGTTGATCGGTCGCCAACCATCCCTCCGGTGCTTTTCTATCCATCATCTATGCTCCTTGTAGTTTTTGCGCAATAAGCCAGGGGCGGATTTCTGGACGCGGACGCGCAGCGCGCGGATGAACGCTGATTTTCTTTTGATCCGCGAAAATCAGCGTCCAATTCCTTATTCGGCACCAAGTCTCTTGCCCGGATCGTGTACCGTCATCCCACTTGGCTTCGGGGACTATAGTCCGCAATCCAAAATCGGAAATCAGGGCTTCACCAATATCTTCCCCCCCTGCCGGTCCGTGGCTCTGGCGATGGCGTCCACGGCGTGGTCCAGGTCATACCGGCCGGTGACGATCTGGGTCATGTCGATCAGGCCGGCGGCCATCAGGGCGATGACGTTGGGGAACGTGCCGTAGCCGCTGTGTCCCTGCGCGCCAAAGACCTGGCTGTGCCGCACCTGCAAGACCTCCAGGTACATGGGCACGCGCTGGGCCGCCCGGCCGATCTGCACGATCCGGCCGTTGATCGCCAGGCATTTTTCTGCCTCCGGGATGGTCTTGTCCGGCGCGCCGGCCGCCTCCACCTGCATGTCGGCCCCCAGGCCCCGCGTCAGTTCCAGCACCACTTCGTGGGGGCTGGTGTCACGTGGGTCATAGACATAGTCCGCGCCCACCTTCTTTGCCAGCTCGCGGCGGGTGGCACTCACCTCGAAGGCGATGACCTTAGCCGCGCCGGCGGCTTTGCACTCGGCCACGGCCGCCAGACCGATGGGGCCGGCCCCGTAGACGACGACGCTGGCGCCGGGCCGGAACCCGCCGGCCCGCACAAAGATGCCGTTATAGGCCACGCTCGATGGCTCCACCAGCGCGCCGGCCTCGTAGGTCTTGGTCTCGTCACCCAACCGCTCATAGATCTCGTTCAGCTTCCAGCAATACTTGCCACCGATGGCAATATACTCGGCGAAAGCCCCATTGATGGTGAAGCCGATTTCTTCCAGGTTCGTGCACTGGTTGGGGAAACCGTCCCGGCAGGGCCGACAGTGCCCGCACCAGATCATCTCCTCGGCCGTCACCATGTCCCCCACTCGCAGGTCGTCCACCTGGCGGCCCACCTCCACGATCTGGCCGCTGAACTCGTGGCCCAGGATGACCGGGAAGCGAGTCAGGCCGGGATAGAGGATATAGCCCTCCTCATCCGTCTCGTAAAAGTGCATGTCCGAGCCGCAGACGCCGCACGCCTTAACCTGGATGAGCACCTCATCCGGCCGGATAGTCGGTATCGGCACGTCCCTGACCGTCAGCCGGGGGTGCTGCCAGACCGCGTTGCCGGTGATGGCCTTGCGAGTGCGCTGTTCCCACTCCGAAGGTATATAGCCCGGCCGGGGCTGCCATTCTGCTTCCAGTATTAAACCTCTCATGTGTTCACGCTCCTTTGAATCCTGTCAATCCTGTCTAAATTCCAGAGGGTCTGGGTAGTTACACGAGTTCTTATGTAACGGTCGCCCGGGGTCAATCACCGGCGGCCCAGGCTGCGATGACCTGGATGGATGCTGGTGTGACGCGCGCCAGGGTGGGGATCGGCCTTTCGCCCAGCACCAACTCGACGGTCGCCTCGGCGTACTGCTCGGAAGGGATGGTGGCCCAGGCGCTGGAGATCATGGGGGGTGGCTCGTCACCGGGCCGCCACGGCGTATCCGGTGGCAGGCCCTGAGCACGGAGAAACGCCGGCCTGAGGTCAGTGTGCGCCGGGCACTGGAATTCCAGATGGTGCGCCCACTCGTGGACCAGCGCGCTCTGGAGCATGGCCGGCGTGCCCGGCACGCGCACGGTGACCGTGGCCGTGGCCGGGTCGTAATCACCCCGGCTGTCGAGGGTGTACGACGCGCGCAGGCGCACATCGCCAAAGCAACCGCTCCGGGCCGCAAACACGGCCAGAAATCGCTCCCAGGTCGCCAGGGCCAGCGCGCGGAAATCGGCTCCCACTGAATCGTCCATGATCAGTTGGGGCCGATGGGCGATCAGTGGTCTGTCTCGACCGCCAGACATGGCCCCGCCCACCAGGACCAGGACGGCGATCAGGAGCAAGGCCCCGGCCACCACAGATTGACGGTTACGGATGCGGCGGCAAGTGCTCAGCCTACCCTCCCGCAGGTTGCTGGGAACTGTGTCTCCTGTCTGCGCGCCGTCCACAGGCATGGTTGGGCCGCTGCGAAAACGCACAAACCTGCGGGAGGGTAAACAGTTACCATCCATCAGTGTATCTGCGCTCGCTTTAGCCGGACGCGCACAGGTCTAACCCGGTCGGCTGTTCCAGCAACGCCGCCATTTCCCGCTGGAGCCTGACCAGGTCTTCGCCACCGGCCATAAGGTTAATAAGCTCCTCCTGGGAGACCTGCCCCTTGCGATAGTCGCCCAGGACCCGGCCGCGATGCAGGATGATGAACCGATCCCCCACCGGCCAGGCGTGATTGGGGTTATGGGTGATAAAGATGACGCCCAAGCCCTGTTGCCTGGCGCGCACGATGTAGTGGAGCACGATGCCGGCCTGTTTCACGCCCAGGGCGGCCGTCGGCTCGTCCAGGATCAGCACCTTCGCGCCAAAGTAGACGGCCCGGGCGATTGCCAGCGACTGGCGTTCGCCGCCGGACAACGTCCCCACCGGCTGGTCCGGATCGCGGATGTCAATCCCCATCTTGGCCAGTTCCTGACGCACCGTGCATTGGGCAAAGATCATATCACAGCGTCTGAAAGGCCCCCAGCCCTTCTCTGGCTCGGCCCCCAGGAAAAAGTTGCGCCAGACCGGCATCAACGGAACGAGGGACAGGTCTTGATAGACCGTGGCGATCCCCCGCGCCATAGCCTCGCGTGGGGAGTTGAAGGTCACTTTTTCCCCTTCAAAGATGAAATCCCCTTCTGTGGGTTGATATACCCCGGAGAGGATCTTGATCAGGGTGGATTTGCCGGCCCCATTGTCCCCCAGCAAACAGGTGACCTCACCGGCATAAACCGCAACCGATACATCACTCAAGGCGATCACGCTGCCGAACAATTTGGTCACGTGGCAGAGCTGAAGCAATGGTTCGGCCATTGATTCACCCCTTTTCTGTCCGGGCCTTGGCCGCCGCGACACTGATCTGTTCGGCGCGGCGGCGGGTATAGTTGTTCACCAAGACGGCCACCAGCAGCATGACGCCCAGGAAGCTATAGAACCAATCGGTATCCCAGCCGGCAAAGACAATGCCCACCTGAGCCATGCCAAAGATGATGGCCCCCACCGAGGCCCCGATCACCGAGCCATAGCCCCCGGTCAACAGGCACCCCCCGATCACCGCCGAGATGATATAGACGAACTCCTGGCCGATGCCCTGGCTGGAGACGGCCGAGCGCAGTCGCACGATATTCATCATCCCCACCAGCCAGGCCGCGACCGCCGTCGTCATGAACAGGCTGATCTTGACCCGCGAGGCTGGCACGCCCAGGTTGCGCGCCCCGATGGGGTCCCCACCCGTGGCAAAGATCCAGTTACCGTATTTTGTGCGCAATAAGACCCAACTGGCGATGATGATGATCAAAACCCACCAGATGATCGCGCTGCGAAACTCAACCCCGCCCAGATCGATCCCGATGTTGAAAAAGGCACGCGCCTCGGCAAAGCCGACCGCCCGGTCAATGCCCCCGATATAGACCTGTTCGGTCACCAGGCGGGTCACTCCCACGTTGGCCCCGCGCAGGACGAAAAACGTGGCCAGGGTCACGATGAAGCTGGGCAATCTGGTCCGCACCACCATCAGGCCATTAAGGTAGCCGACGGCCAGAGCGAAAATGAGGGCCACCAACATGGCCGCCCACAGGTGCACGCCCATCCGGGTGGACAGCAGGCCAGCGATCAGCCCGGTCGTCCCGGTCATGACCCCGGTAGACAGGTCGAACTCGCCGCCGATCATGAGCAGGGCCACCGCAATCGCCATGATCCCCAGGGTTGAGGCCGGGTCGAGGATACGCGCCACGCCGGTCACGCTGATCCAGTTCTGCGGTGTCACCACGGCGAAAAAGGTCCACACCGCCACCGCACCGATCACGGCGCCGATCTCGGCACGCTGGAACAATCCCCGCACCGTGCCGACCCGAACCATGCGCTCATCAGACCTGGTCGCCATGGGGTCAACCTCCCTCGAAAATAGCCCCCCGGCCTGGCTCGCGGCGGCGACCACCGGGAGTGTAACCCGCCGTGCGAAGCACGCGGGGTCGCAGACCCCGCGCGAGCACACCGGCGTATTTTCGTGCCACGGGGTGCGCCCCGCGCGTGGGTAGCTCCTCCAATTGGGCTGGGGCAAGACTGGCCCCGACGCCACGGGGTGAAATAGGCGGTGCGGAATGGTCCCCTCACCCATCCCGCACCGGCCTCGATCTTGGATCAGGTGCGACGCACTATCAGCACGTCGCACCTGATGACTGACGCTTCGCTGATGGTTTACCGGGTGCCCTTGGCAGCCAGGTCTTTCACCGCCGCCGCGTTGCTCTTGTCCACAAAGCCGGGGCCGGTGAGCACCGGCAGGCCGCCGCCTACGGTGTTCAGGTTGGTCTTGTACAGGTACAGGAAGACCACCGGCAGGTAGCCTTGCAGGTATTGCTGCTGGTCTATGGCGAACATGATCTCGCCATCCTCGATCGCCTTCAGCACGTCCGGGCTGAGGTCGAAGGTCGCCAGCTTTTGCTTGCCCCCGGCGGCCTTGATGGCATCCCGGGCCGCGATGGCGATGACCGGGTTCAAGGTCAACACGCCGTCAATGGCCTTGTCAGAGGTGAGCTTGTTCTGGATGGCCGCCACCGTGCCGGCCACATCCCGCACGCCGGTCGTGGCCACATTGAAGCGCACCGTCTCACCCTTGAAGGTCTTGGCCAGGCCATCGGCGCGCTGCTCCAGGCCGATGTTGCCCTCTTCATGAATGACCACTAACACCTTCTTGGCCCCGGCCGCGTTGAACTTTTCACCGGCGCCCTGGCCGGCCACCGTCTCGGTCTGGCCCACGTGGTTCAGGGCGCCGAGTTCCTTGTACACGTCCACACCGGAGTTGATGGTGATCACCGGAATGCCGGCCGCCACCGCTTTCTTGACCGCGTCTTTGAGGGCATCGGGGTTCGCCAGGGAGACGATGATGCCGTCCACCTTGTCAGCTACGTAGGTCTCTACCAGTTGCGCCTGCTGGGCCGGATCGCCACTGCCACCGGATTTGAGTGTGATCCCATAGGTGGCCGCCGCGTCCTTGGCCCCCTTCTCCACGACGCCCCAGAAGGCATCCTCGGCCGGGTTGGCATGGACCGCCATGCCGATAACCATCTTGGCCTGGGCAACCTGGGGCCTGGTCGGCTCAGCCGGCGGTACGGGTGTGGTCGGTTGCGGGCACTGCGCACCCAGGAAGGCCGCCACCACCAACCCTACCACCACCAACAACGAGACTCAGTAGATGGAAAAAGTTGCTCAACGCGGGTCTGCGACCCGCGTTTCTCGGCGGTCACCCAGTCAGGCCTGGGCCTGGCAGACCGCTGAGGAGCACAAATTTCCATCTACTGAGACTGCTTTCGCGCGAGACATCTTCTCCTCCTTAGTGATTGTGAGATCATCTTAGCGAAACGGTAATGTTCCATAACGCACCTGAATAACGTCTCTGGCTGGGCAGATCACCTCCTCTCTGGTTCCAGGTCTTGCCACCGCCGGGCGACCGGGCCACGCTCGTCTTGTGCCTACCCGGCCCCGGGGCGGGCCGATGATTCCCGCACCACCAGGGTCACCGGCAGGACCACGTTGCTCGTCACCTCGGCGCCGCCGGCCAGGGCCAGGGCCATCTCGGCTGCCCGCCGGCCCATCTCAGGCATGGGTTGGGCCACCGTGGTCAAGGCCGGGCAGGTGTAGGCGGCGAGCACGATGTTATCATAGCCGACTACGGATAGATCACCGGGCACAGTCAGACCGGCCGTGTGGCACGCGCGAAGGACGCCGATAGCGGTCATATCATTGTAGCAAAAGATGGCTGTGGGACGATGGGGCAGGGTCAGGAGTTGGTGCAGGCCGGCCTCGCCGCCACTCACCTGGCCATTGCCCGGCACGATCTCCAGCGGGTCGCACGTGGAATCGGCTGCCGCCAGGGCCTGCTGAAAGCCCCGCAGCCGGTCCGCGTTCTCCACCGTCGGCGGGCCACCGATGTAGGCCAGCCGCCGGTGCCCCAGGCCGGTCAGATGTTCGGCCACCAGCCTGGCCCCATAGACGTTATCGGTGCCCACCGAGTGGATGTAAGGCCCCTGTTGGTTATTGTTGATCAATACAACCGGCACCTGGATCTCGGTCAGCAGGTCCAGATACAGACTGCCCACCCGCGAGGCGGCGACGACGATGGCATCCACTCGCTTCTCCCGCAGGATCCGCACCGCCGCAACCTCTCGTTCGGGTTCGGCCTGAGACTGGCACAGGAGCAGGCTATATCCGACCTCCTGGCAGGCTTCCTCGACGCCGTGAATGACTTCCCCCCAGAAGGGGTCGGTAATGGTGGTGACCACCAGGCCCACGGTGTGGGTGCGCCGTGTGACCAGGCTGCGGGCGATGCCGCTGGGGCTATAGCCCATCTCCTGGGCCGTCCGGTGGATACGGGCGCGCGTCTCCGCGGCCACCAGGGGGCTATCGTGCAGGGCGCGGGAGACGGTGGAATGGGAGACACCCAAAACTTTGGCGATGTCCTTGATGGAGACGGGGGACATAGGACACCTCTGCACACGTGTGCAATCATACCAAAAGACCGCTGATCTGTCAAGTACCGGCGCGCTAGCTCATTATTCGCCCTTGCCAGCTCCTGGTCGGCGTGGTATACTGCTATGGTCACTTGTTCTGGCCTGACCGGGTCAGGAGGGATGGATTGGCTATATTTCGGAACGTTGGGGGAGGCTGCGGGCAGCGCTGGTGGCTCAGGATACGGCGGATCTTGCCGGGGCTGGCCGGCTTTGTTCTGTTCTACCTGGCCCTGGGGGTGATCAAGGCTGGTGCCGGGGCCTTGACGCCGCTGATCAGGAATGAACTGGCCATCACCAACGTTGCCGATAGCCTGGGTTTGGGCTGGCTGATGGCTGATCCAAAGCGGCTCCCCAGTAGCGGCCATAGCCGTGGCCATGTTGAGTGCGGCCACCCTCACCCCGGCCCAGGCCTTTGCCATGATCGCCGGCTCCCGCCTGGGAGCCTCGCTGACCGTGCTGCACGTGGGCTTGCTCTATGCCCTGCGCGCGCGTGATCGCCGGACCTCGTTGACGGCCGGCGTGCTCTCCCTGTTGTTGACCGGCTCGACCATGCTGATCAGCCTGCCGGTGGGCCTGCTGATCCTGGACCAGAACTGGCTGGAAACCGTGGACCTGACCGGCCTGGCGGGTTGGGGTGAGAGATTCGGCCTGGGCATGGGGCTGTTAATCGAGCCGCTCGCGGCTGTGTTGCCCGGCTGGGCACTCTTTCTCCTCGGCGTGGGGCTGATCCTGCTCAGCTTCAAGCTCTTTGACCAGGCCCTGCCCCAGATCAACCTGACCCAGACGCAATTCGGGCGGATCAACCGTCTGGTTTATCGTCCCCCGTTCATGTTCTTATTGGGAGTGGCTCTGACCCTGGTGACGATGTCGGTCTCGGTCTCGGTGGGGCTCCTGGTCCCCCTCTCGGTGCGAGGCTATATGCGTCGGGAGAACATCATCGCCTACATCCTGGGGGCCAACGTATCCACTTTTGTGGACACCCTGCTGGCAGCGGTGCTGCTGGGCGATCCACGGGGGGTCATGGTGGTCCTGGCGCATATGGTCTGCGCGGCCGTGCTCTCCCTGATGGTGGTGCTATTTGCTTACAACCACTATGAGCGGGCCATCTCAACCGCGTTGGATTGGATCCTTAACTGTCCCCGGAACTTTGTGTTGTTCCTGGCGACGACGTTGCTCACGCCGGTGATACTCACCCTGCTATGAGGAGACGAAGATGCGCATCTTGCTAGGCACAACGGGCATGCCCCAGGCAGCCCCGGTCATCGCGTCAGGAGCGCGCCTGGCCAGACAGATAGCCTCAGCGGTGGACATCCTGGCGGTGCCGGGCCGGGGGGCGGCAAACGAATGCCGACGCCAGATCGAGTCTGCCGTAGCCGGGCTGGACGCGGCCGGCGTGCCGGTCCAGGTGCTCGTTCGACGTGGCTCGCTGGCCAACGAGGTCCTCGCGCAGGCATGGTCTGTCCACTATGATCTGGTGGTCGTTGGACGGCCAGAGCGACAGGGGATCATGGCCCGGTTGACCCGGCCGGAGGCCCTGACTGTGGCTGGTCAGGCCCCCAGCTCGGTGCTGGTGGTCAGCGGGCGCGAGAGCGCGTTCCAACGTTTTCTGGTATGCACGTCTGGGGGACCGCTCAGTAGCCGACCAACGCAGTTTGCGGCGAACCTGGCACGTCGGCTGGGGGCCGGGATCACATTACTACATGTGATGTCGCAATTGCCCCTGGCCAAAGAGGCTGTAGTGGAGGACCTGGCGGCCACGGCCACCGAGTTGATCCAGCGTGGCTCACCAGAGGGCACGCACCTGCGCCAGATGTTGGCCGGCCTGGAAGCGACCGGCGTGACAGCGCAGGCGGTGGTCCGGCATGGCCTGGTGGTGGACGAGATCCTGGCCGAGGCCCGGCGGGGAGACTATGATCTCATCGTTGTCGGGGCGCACACCACGCCGGGCCTCCCGGCCTTCCTGGTAGAAGACCTGGCCTCTGACGTTGTGCGGGCGGCCGACCGCCCGGTGCTGATCGTGCGGGGTAACGAGGAGCCAGCCCCATGAGGTACAGCTCATAGCCGGTTGATCGCCTCTGCAACCCGCGTGCTGCACGCTGGCCCAGCGCCCACGCCACGGCTACGATCTGCGCGCGGCGTTCGAGGCCCTGGTGGGTGAGGCCGCGAACTGGGAAGTAAAGCCGGCCCAGATTTATGCCACCCTGGCCCGGCTGGAAGAGGCCGGCCTGGTCGAGGAGACGGCGGTGGAGCAGGACGCCGGGCCGGAGAAGCGCATCTACGCCCTCACCCCGGCCGGCCGCGCCGAACTCACCGCCTGGTTCTCGACGGGCGTCAAGCGCGAACATCAACGCGACGAGTTCTACCTCAAGCTCATGCTCTGCCTGGCGACCGGCGAGGCCGACCCGCGCCAGGTGATCCAGACCCAGCGGGTCACGCTCTATCAAGACCTGCACGCCCTGGTGACTCAACGCAGCCAGGCCAACCCGCAAACAGAACTGGCCCAGATCCTCCTGCTCGACCAGGCGGTGATGCACCTGGAGGCCGACCTGCGCTGGCTGGACATGATCGAGGCCCGGCTGGACGAGGTGCGCCGCCAACCGCTGCCGGAGCCGGAGGCCCGGCCACGGGGACGACCGCCGGGAAAGCGGGGGAGCGGGGGAGCGGGGGAGCGGAGGAGACACGTAGCACGCATCACGTTTTACGTTTTGCGCTTTACGTTTGACGCAACACGCAAAGGAGTACATCATGACACTCATTCAAACCGAGAACCTGACCAAAGTGTACGGCAAGGGCGAGACGGCGGTGACCGCCCTGGACCACGTGAGCCTGACCATCAACGCCGGCGAGTTCGTGGCCGTGATGGGGCCGAGCGGCTGCGGCAAGTCCACGCTGCTCCACCTCATCGGCGGGCTGGACCGGCCCACGGCGGGCCGCGTGCTCCTGGATGGGGCCGACCTCTCGCAGCTCAGCGACACGCGGCTGGCCGAGTTGCGTCGCCGGCGCATCGGCTTTGTCTTCCAGTTCTTCAACCTCATCCCGGTGCTCAACGCCACCGAGAACGCCGCGCTGCCCCTGATCCTGGACGGGGCGCGGGCCAGCGACGCGCGGGCCAAAGCCGTCGAATGGCTGACCAGGATGGGCCTGCGCGATAGGCTGGGCAACCGGCCGGACCAGCTCTCCGGCGGCGAGCAGCAGCGCGTCGCCATCGCCCGGGCGCTGGTGGCGGAGCCGACCCTGGTCATGGCCGATGAACCCACCGGCAACCTGGACTCGCGGGCCGGCGACGAGATCGCCGGGCTGCTCAAGCAGATCTCGGCGACCTGGGGCCGCACCGTTCTCATCGTCACCCACGACCCGCGCATCGCCGCCTATGCCGACCGGATCATCTTCCTCAAGGACGGCCGGATCGTGGACCAGACGAACCTGAACGGCCGCTCCACCGACGAGACCAACCGCGTCCTGGCCAGGATGGAGGCTTTATAGGACGCGGACGCAGAGCGCGGGTTTTCGCGGATATATCTGGCAGTAGTTTAGCACTTTTCACAATGTAGCCCAGAACTCACCGCAGAGACGCAGACGCTTCGCGCGCCGAGTTTTTGGCTATTTCTCTGCGCTCTCCGCGTCTCGGCGGTGAAATCCCCGGTTATCCATGCTGTTTGTAAAATCTGCAAAACTACTGCCTGGAAATCAGCGTTCATCCGCGTCCCTTCGGAGGGTAGCTATGAACATCCAACTGACCCTGGCGGCCCGGTACCTGTGGGGCCGCAAGCTGCGCACCACGCTGACCACGCTGGCCGTGGTCTTTGGCGTGACGATCCTCTTTGGCATGAGCGGCATGTTGCCCACCATGAGCGAGGCATTTCGCAAGAACATCCTGGTCAGCGTGGGCCAGGTGGACCTGACTGTGACCCACGAGACCGGCGGCAGCTTCAGCCCGGCCGTGGTGGACAAGGTGCGGGGCGCGCCCGGCATCGCCCAGGCCACCGGCCTGCTGCGCCGCAACGTCCTGCTCCCACCCAACCTGACCCCCACCACGGACCCGCGCCAGGCCGTCCCGGCCGTCACCATCACCGGCCTGGACCCGGTTGACGTCTTGAAGGTCCGGGCCTTCCAGATCGCCGCCGGCCGCTTCCTGGAGCCAGGCGACGGGAACGCGCTGGTCGTCCCGCAAAGCCTGGCCGACAAGCTGGGCCTGGCGGCTGGCGATACCCTCACCCTGCCCTCGGCGACTGGTACAGCCGATTTCCAGGTGGTGGGCGTCTTGAACGCCCGCATCACGCTGGGCGTCGAGGAGGTCTACGTGCCCCTGGCGGCGGCCCAAAAGTTGCTCAACCAGCCCGGCGAGATCAACACCGTGGAGGCGCTGTTTGCCTCCGGCGCAGACCGGGCCACCGTGGAGGCTGACGTGTTGGCGCGCCTGGGGCCGGGCTATCAGATCGGACAGGCCGAAGCCGGCGAGGAGCTGCTCGCGGCTCTCCGGATCGGCGAGATCATCTTTAACGTCTTTGGCCTGCTGGCCCTGGCCATGGGCGGGTTCATCATCCTCAATACCTTCCGCACCATCGTGGCCGAGCGCCGCCGCGACCTGGGCATGTTGCGGGCCGTGGGCGCGTCGCGCCGGACGATCCTGGGCCTCATCCTGACCGAAAGCCTGGTGCAGGGCGTCGCCGGCACCGCCGTCGGGATGGGGATCGGATTTCTTCTCTCGGCCGCGTTGACGCTGCTGCTCAATCCACTCCTGCAGCAATTCATCCGCGTGCAGGTCAGTCCGCCGCTGCCTTCTCTGGGGAACTTTATCGGCTCGGCCGTGCTGGGCGTGGGCCTGACCGTGGCCGGGGGCTTTTTCCCGGCCCTGTCGGCCGGTCGCGTCTCCCCGTTGGATGCCCTGCGCCCCTCCGTGGGCAGCGTAGCCGAACGAGCGGCCAGCCGGTGGGCCATCGTGGGGGCGGTGCTGATCGTCCTGGCCGCCCTGGGTTTGCTCTCCGGCGTCTTTGGCCTGGCCGCGCTGGGCACGCTGCTCTTCCTGACCGGGCTGGTGCTGATCGCGCCGGTTCTGATCAAACCCATCGCCAACACCTTTGGCCGACTGTTGGGCCTGCTCCTGGCGCGAGAGGGGCAGATCGCCCAGGGCAACCTGGCCCGGCAGCCGGGCCGGGCCGCCATCACCGCCTCAGCCCTGATGATCGGCCTGGCGATCACCATCGCCCTGTTCGGCATGATCTCCAGCGTCTCCGGCAAGTTCACCGAGTTCCTGGACACCAGCCTGGGCGCGGATTACCTGGTCATGCCGTATTCGCTGGTGCTGGGCGGCGGCAACCTGGGCGCGTCGGTGGAGCTGGCCCAAAAGATGCGCGAGACCCCCGGCGTCGCCGCCGTGACCACCCTGCGCCTGGCCGGGTCTACGGCCAAAGGCACGGCGCTGCAGGTGATCGGGATAGACCCGGCCACGTTCCCGGCCCTCTCCGGCCTGTCGTTCACCAGCGCGGGCGACCCGGCCGGGGTCTACGCCGCCCTGGGCCGCGAGCGGGCCATCATCACCAACGGCATCTTTGCCGCCCAGAATCAGGTGCGGGTGGGCGACGTGCTCACCCTCAAGACGCCGGAGGGCGATAAGGACTATCGTGTGGTGGGGATCGGCATGGACTACCTGAACGCCAAGCTGGCGACTGGCTACATCTCGCAGGCCAACCTGGCGACAGACTTTCACCAGACCTCAGACGTGCTGCTCATGGCG
>Ga0209162_1000568_pt1 | contig 40113 bp, 23 predicted proteins | sample YNPNPMetaG_FD_187121 | JGI IMG/M metagenome (GOLD analysis project Ga0209162, IMG submission 187121) | Anoxygenic and chlorotrophic microbial mat microbial communities from Yellowstone National Park, USA - YNP NP MetaG (SPAdes) (version 2) ...
TAAGGAGAGGCCCATGCGCATCGCCAACATCGGAGAGTTCGCGCTGATTGAGCGGTTACGCGGCCTGGTCGCGGTGGAGCGACCCGACATCATTGTCGGCATCGGTGACGATGTGGCGGTACTGTCGCTTGACGGTGATCAGTGGCTCCTGGCCACAGTGGATTGCCAGGTAGAGGAGGTGCATTTTCTGCGCCGCGCCATCACGCCCGCGCAGTTGGGCCAGCGGGCGCTAGCTATCAATCTGAGCGATCTCGCCGCCATGGGTGGCTGCCCCCTGTTCGCCCTGGTCTCGCTTGGGCTGCCTTCCGCGCTGGATGTGGTATGGGTCGAGGAGTTGTACCACGGTCTGGGCCTGGAGGCCGCGCGGCACGGGGTTGCGATTGTTGGCGGCAACATGACCCGCTCGCCTGGCGGGATCTGGATTGACGTGACCGTGCTCGGGCAGGTGCGGCGCGATGAGGTGGTGCTGCGTTCAGGCGCCCAACCGGGCGACCAGGTGCTGGTGACCGGTCAACTCGGCGCGGCGGCGGCGGGTCTGCAACTGCTGCTCGATCCCGAACTGACGCGGGTTGTTGGCGATCCCGGGCCGGCCCTGACCCGGCACTTCACGCCCACCCCGCGCCTGGCCGAGGCCCGCGTGATTGCCCGCTCGCATCAGGCGACGGCGATGATCGATCTCAGCGACGGCCTCAGCAGCGACATCGGGCACATCTGCGTGCAAAGCGGCGTGGGTGTGCGCCTCTGGGCGGCGGAACTGCCGATCGCCCCGGCGGCGCGGGCCATCGCCGCAGCCCGCGGGGAGCCGCCGTGGAACATCGCCCTCGCGGGGGGCGAAGATTACGAGCTGTGTTTCACTGCCCCGCCCGCCGCCGCCGCCAGCCTCGCCGCGGCCATTCAAGAGCAGACCGGAACCCCGGTGACGATCGTCGGGGAGATCCTGCCCGCCACAGCCGGGCGCTGGCTGCGCCTGCCCGACGGCGATGCCATTCCCCTGGCTTCTCAGGGGTGGGACCATTTCACAAGGTAGGGATAGCCCGCGCCCGGCCCGGAGGGGACCGGGGAAACTCCCCGGCCTGCGGGAGGGTCTGGGCGGGCGCAGCCCGCACGCAGGAGTGTGAGGAAACCGGGTTTCCCCACACCCCGGCTCCAGCAGCCTATGTTCACCTCAGGAGCAACACCATGCACAAGGCTCTCACCATCGCCGGCTCCGACTCAGGCGGGGGCGCCGGCATTCAGGCCGATCTGAAGACCTTCATGGCCCACGGCGTCTACGGCGCCAGCGCCATCACCGCCATCACCGCCCAGAACACCCTCGGCGTGCAGGCGGTCGAACTGCTCTCGCCCGACCTGGTGGCTGCGCAGATTGCCTCGGTGCTCGACGACATCGGCGCCGACGCGGTCAAGACGGGCATGCTCGGCGCGGCGCCGATCATCGAGCGTGTGGCGGAGGTCCTGCGCCGCTACGGCGTGCGCCAACTGGTGGTCGATCCGGTCATGGTGGCTAAGAGCGGCGACCGGCTGCTTGCCGCCGACGCGGTGAGCGCCCTGCGCGAAGCGCTGCTGCCGCTGGCCCTGGTCATTACCCCGAATCTCCCCGAAGCGTCGGTGCTGCTGGGGCGGCCGGTGCGCGACGAGGCGGCTATGCGCGCTGCGGCGCGGGATCTCCACGCCCTTGGCCCGCGCTACGTGCTGCTGAAGGGCGGGCACCTCTCCGGCGACGCGGTGGATGTGCTCTACGACGGTGAGACGTATGTCGAGTTGCGCGCCGCGCGCATCGCCACCCGGCACACCCACGGCACCGGTTGCACCTACGCGGCGGCGATAACCGCCTTGCTGGCCCGCGGACTGCCGGTGGAACAGGCCGTGCGTCAGGCGCGCGAGTACCTCCTGGGTGCCATCGCTGCCGCCCGGCCCATCGGCGCGGGGCAGGGTCCGGTGCAGCACCTCTGGCGCGGCCTGCCGGCGATCGCCCAGGGCTCCTAGTACTAATGGTCTTTGAATAAATAATCCGGTATAGCCCGCGCAGGCGGGCTTCGCATCCCGTAGCCGAGGGCTTTAGCCCGACGGCTAGACTGACATAGCGGATTAATTTCTCAAAGACCATCAGTTGTATTTCGGCAGATGATCCGTTTCCGTTGGCGTAAACGCTTCGGCTAGCGCTTGCGAAGGCCACCTCCGTGGCCTGTGTAGCCCACGAAGGTGGGCTTTGCCCCCCGTAGCCGAGGGCTTTCAGCCCGACGCGGAGCGCACCTACAACTGTAGTACTAGTCTTGTGAACCGTCTTGCGGGGGAGGGGCCGGGGGCCTCGCCCGCGCGGAACGCAAGCGGGTACCCTGGTTTCCGGGTCAGGCTTGCGGCATCGGAGTCCCCCGCGGCCCCGCCCATCGGGCAAGGCGGGGCGCCGACCCCTCACACCGGCAGGCGCGATGTTGCCGTACAATAGAGCCGTATGCGCATCATCCTGCCCAGCGATGTGTTTCCGCCCACCGGCAAGGGAGGGGCGGCCTGGAGTTCCCATACCCTGGCTCGCGCCCTGATCGCCCACGGGCACAGCGTCACGGCGCTGACGCCCGTCGAGGGGCGGCGCGGCAGCGCGCGCGGCGTGGCGCTCGGCGTGCCGCTGGTCCAAGTGGGCTACCGGACGCCGCGTCTGCCTTTCGTCCGCAACTACGTCCGCCATGAGGCCTTCTGGCCGCGCCTGGCGCGGGCCATCGTCGCCGAGGCCCGAAGCGGCCCGCCGGTGAGCCTCATCCATGCCCAGCATGTACAGGTGACCCCGGCCGCCGTGCTCGCCGGGCGCGCCCTGGGGGCGCCGGTGGTGGTTACCGTGCGCGATCACTGGCCCTGGCACTACTTCGCCACCGGGTTGCACGGCGACCGGCTGCCCTACGACCGCCCCGGCTGGCCGGGGCTGCTCACCGACCTGCTGGCGCGCCTGGGGCCGCTGGGGGGCCTGGCGGCGCTGCCGGCCCTGCCGTACATGCTGGCCCACATGCGCCGCCGCGCCTCCTTCCTGGCCCAGGCCGACGCGGTGATCGCGGTCAGTTCCTACATCGCCCGCCGGCTGGCCCCGCTGGTCGCGCCGGAACGCATCCACGTGCTGCCGAACATGGTCGATCTGGAGGCGACGCGGGCCAGCGCCGCCCCGCCCCCGGCGACGCAATGGGAAGGGGCGCTGCTGCTCTTCGCGGGCAAGCTGGAGCCGAACAAGGGCGCCGCTCTGCTCCCGGAGATCTTCCGCGCCCTGCGCGCCCGGGCGCCACTCGAACGCTTGCCGCCCTTTACCCTGGTGGTGGCCGGCGCGGGCGCGCTCCGCCAGCAACTGGAGTGCGAGGTGCGCGCCCTGGGCGTGCCGGCGCGCTTCCTCGACTGGGCCGGCCATGACGAGGTGTTGCGCTTGATGGCCCGCTGCGACCTGTTGCTCTTCCCCTCCAGTTGGGGCGAACCCCTGAGCCGCGTGCTGTTGGAGGCCGCCTGTCTCGGCGCCCCCATACTGGCCATGCCCACCGGCGGCACGCCCGACATCCTCTGCGATGGCCGCACCGGGGCCCTGGCGGCGACGCCCGAAGCCTTTGCTGCGCGGCTCGCCGCGTTGCTCGCCGACCCGGCGGAGCGGCGGCGCCTCGGCGCGGGCGCCCGCGCCGCCGCCGGTCGGTTCGCCGTCCAGACCGTGCTGCCGCGCTACGAGGCCCTCTATGCCACTGTGAGCGGCGCCACGATCTAGGTGTGGGGAAACCGGGTTTCCCCACACCCCCGCCTGCGGGAGGGTGTGAGCGGGCGCAGCCTGCGCGCTACCAAAGCGTCATAGAGACGCCGCAAGCTCGTGAGCGCCGGAGCGCGCTTCCTGTTGCATTGAGGTATGTGTTCACATTTCTCCCGGGAGCGCGGGCATCTTGCCCGCGGAGACGCAACTCGGGCGGCACGCCCACGCCAGGAATGAAAAAGTTTGTTCCTGGGAGGGCGCAGCCCTCCCACACCCTCCCACCGGGTGGGGATGGGAGCGAACCTGATCCCCCCATGTTCACGTTAGCCATCAGCCATCAGCCATCAGCCATCAGCCGTCCATGCGGCTGCGCCGCACACCGCCGTGATGAAAAAAGTTGTGCTTGGCAGGGCGCAGCCCTCCCAAACCCTCCCATCGGGTGGGGATGGGAGCGAACCTGATCCCCCCATGTTCACGTTAGCCATCAGCCATCAGCCATCAGCCGTCCATGCGGCTGCGCCGCACACCGCCGTGATGAAAAAAGTTGTGCTTGGCAGGGCGCAGCCCTCCCAAACCCTCCCACCGGGAGGGGGGATGGGGCAACCCGGTTGCCCCGCCTGCGATTACAGACTCGCCGCCGCGGCCACCGTCTGGAAGTGAATATCTACCGTATCCTCGATCCGGCGGGCGTAACCCCCGGCCATCGTGATGGCCAGGGGAACGCCGGCGACGCGGCAGTAGTGGAAGATCACCCGGTCGCGTTCGGCCAGCCCGGCCTTGGTGAGCGCCAGGCGCCCCAGACGATCGTCGAAGTAGGGATCGGCGCCGGCCAGGTAGATCGCCAGATCGGGACGGCTCGCCTCCAGGGCCTGCCGCACGCCGTCCTCCAGCGCGTCGAGGTAGAGCCTGTCATCGGCCCCGTCGGGCAGTTCGATATCCAGGTCACTGCGCTGCTTGCGGAAGGGGAAGTTCTTCGCCGCGTGGATGGAGAAGGTGAAGATGCTGGCGTCGTCGTGGAGAATAGCCGCGGTGCCGTCACCCTGATGCACGTCGCAATCGAGAATGACCACGCGCCGGGCGCGGCCCTCGGCCTGCATAGCGCGGGCGGCCACGGCGCTGTCGTTGAACACGCAGTAGCCTGCGCCGTGGTCAACGAACGCGTGGTGCGTGCCGCCGGCCAGATTGACCCCTATTTCGCCTGCCAGGGCCGCGCGGCAGGCGGCGATGGTGGCCCCGGAGGAGCGCCGTGAACGCTCGACCATCCCCGGCGACCAGGGAAAGCCGATGCGCCGCTGCTCCTGGGCGCTCAGCGCGCCCGCCTGGCACCGCCGGATGTAGTCCAGGTCGTGGGCGCGGGCCAGTTCCGCGTCGCTGGCGGCGGGGGGCAGATGGAGCCGGCCGGGGGACGCCAGGCGCGCCGCGATCACCCGCTCGCGCAGCAGGGCGTACTTCTGCATCGGGAAGCGATGCCCTGGCGGTAGAGGCAAGACAAAGGTGTCGGAGTAGAAGATCTGCACGGCTCGGGCCAGTTCTTGCCTTCTTTTGGCGCAGGGGCACGGGGAAACCCGGTTTCCCCATACCCTCACCCGGTGGGCGGGCCTGGGCGGGCGCGGCCCGCGCGCAGGGGCATGGGGAAACCGGGTTTCCCCAGACACGCACCGGGTGGGCGGGCCTGGGCGGGCGCAGCCCTCAAGCAGGGGTGTGGGGAAACCGGGTTTCCCCACACCTCCCCCGCGGGCGGGCCTGGGCGGGCGCAGCCCGCGCGCAGGGGCATGGGGAAACCGGGTTTCCCCCATGCCCTCACCCGGTGGGAGGGCGTGGGCGGGCGCGGCCCGCGCGCAGGGGCATGGGGAAACCGGGTTTCCCCAGACACGCACCGGGTGGGCGGGCCTGGGCGGGCGCAGCCCTCCCGGGAATAATCGTATGTTCATCCCGTTAGTGTGCGGCGCAGCCGCATGGACCGCTGTACAAGAGAGCTACCGCTCCAACGCTCAAAGATCATGCACCGGGCCTCACGATCCGCGCGCTCCAGAGGCATACCGCCGAACCCAGGCTTCGGCCTCTTCGCGCGTGGTCACGTCACCATCGAGAGTGGCGGCGCGCAGCGCCTCGAGCGTCCGCCCGAGGAGGGGGCCGGGCGCGATGCCCAGGCGCCGCAGGTCGTCGCCGTTGAGTGGCGCGCGCATGGTCCGCAGCTCGCGGAGATAGCGCGCGGTGGTAGCCGCGGCTGCCGGCTCGGCGTAGTGCAGCACGGTCACCGCGGTGACGCTGAAGGGGCGCAGCAGGCGGTCAACGCCGCTGTTCGGCAGGTCGGGCGTGAGCAGCGGTGCCGCCGCGCGCAGGCCGGGAAGGTGCCGCAGCAGATCGGCGGCCTCGGCCGGCAAGGGATAGCGCCCGGCAATCGCCGTCAGTTCTTCGACGTCAAGGTCGTACAGCAGCAACCCCGCCCAGACGAGCGGCCCGCCTGCCGGCGCCCCGGCGGGCGTCAGTGCCAGCCGCGCGCACCGCGCCGCCAGCGCCTCGCTCCACGCCAGGCCAGGGATGACCTGAGGCGTGAGCCCCCAGGCGTCGGCCAGGCGCAGCGTCTCGTCGGGACGCGGCTCTTCCAGGCTCAGGCAGAGTTCGGTCAGAATCCGTTCGTTGCTCACCAGGCCCAGGTACCCGGCCTCCAGGGCCGCCTGGATCTGCGCCGCAGTGGCCGGGTCGGGGCGCAGGGCCAGGCGAGCGGCCAGCCGCACGCCGCGCAGCATGCGCGTCGGATCGTCGCGCACACTCTGCGCGTGCAGCAGCCGCAGCCGGCCCGTGACCAGGTCGGCGCGGCCCCCAAACGGGTCAAGGAACCGCCCGGCGCGCACCTGCCCCTCCACGGCGCGCACCTCGATCGCCAGGGCATTGACGCTGAAATCACGCCGGTACAGGTCGTCTTCGATGGGAGCCGGGGCCACCTCAGGCAACGCGCCGGGCGACGGGTAGCGTTCGACGCGGCTGCTCGCCAGATCGAGGATCAGCGTCGCACCATCGGCGGTCTGCGCCTCAACGCTGGCGGTGCCGAAGGCGGCATGCACGGCGCGCAGCCGCCCGCCGATCCGCGCCGCCAGATCGGTGGCCAGCGCCGGCGCATCCCCTTCCACGGCCAGATCAACGTCGCGGCCCAGCGGTGCCTGGCACAGCAGATCGCGCACCACCCCCCCCACCAGCCAGAGCCGGGCCGCATGGACCTCGGCCAGACTTGCCGCCTGGGCAAGGATGGCCCGGTGTTCCGGCGGAAGGCCGCTAAGAAGCGCCTCGGGCGGGGCGTGCATATTCTTGACAGCCGTTGCCATCAATGGTAGCATAACGGGTGAGCGGGCGATTAGCTCAGTTGGTTAGAGCGCCACGTTGACATCGTGGAGGTCAGTGGTTCGAATCCACTATCGCCCACCAGCATTGTATCACGCCGCCGCTCCCAGCGCCTTCGCCCCCGTCTTGTTGAGCCTCTCGAGGTTTTCCGCGCCCGCTCGTAGCTATCGTTGCACGGTCCGGGTCTTTTGAGGTAACCTCATTGTTGTTCCGCAAGCGTATCGCGGTTGTTGCCCTGCTGGTTGCTGGCGCCATAGCCGCTCTCTGGTCGGGACGCGCGCCGCTCCGCGCCGCTGACCCTGTGCCTGTCGCCTGTCCGAATGGGCAGACCGTCTTTCTCGAAGGCCCGGCGCCTCCGTCTGCGGCGTTGCTGCTGATGCTGAAGGAGCGCGCGGTCGGTGGCGGCGTGGCCGATCGCAACGGATTCTACCGCATCCCTCTGCGCGCCAATGAGCGCCCTGGCGTCTACCCGGTTGAGGTGCGCCTGCGCGGCTCGCGCGCCGTTGTCGGGCGTTTCACCTGTTTTGTAGATGTGCCCCTTGACAGTGCGCCACAAACTCCCACCTCCCCTGTCCCTGCCGCGACCCGGGTTACTCGTGTTCCGCCTTCTACCAGCACCGCGCCGTCGGGAACTACGCCCGTCCCCGTGGCGCCAACTCCGACGGCTATTCGCCTCACGACGCCCGTGCCTGAACGGACGGTGGCCCCCTCGCCCACCGCTACCGTTGTGGGCAGCCCGGTCGCAACCGCCACTGTCGGCCCGACCACCACGGCTGGAGCGACTGCCACGGCCGGACCGACCGCAACGCTCACCGTAACGCCCATTCCCAACGCCAACTCCGTCCGCATCATGCGAGTCGCGCTGCGCGCTCCGTCGTCATCCAACGAGGAATACGTTGAGATCCGCAACACCACTACCCGTGCGATCCGTATGACTGCCTGGCGCCTGGTCAACGTGAACCGCAACGATGTTACTCCCTATGTCTTTCCCGAGTTTGTGATTGGCCCTGCCGAAACCATCAACGTCTACAGCGCCATTGATGAGGACGATCCCGAAGCTGGCGAGTTCTACTGGCGGCGGACCGACGTCTGGCGCGCTGGTGATCGGGCCGAACTGCGCGATGCCGCTGATCGCCTGATCAGCTTTCTGGTTGTCGGCTCCAGTTGACGCCCCCGCCCCGTAGGGCTCCGGGGAAACCGGGTTTCCCCACGCCCCCGCCCGCAGGAGGGTTTGTGAGGTCCTCGCCCTTACCTTCCCCAGGTCCTTTATTGAGGGACCGTAGAGCGGCACTCGACCTGGAACGCCCGGCCCTGTGCCATCCCCAGGAGACACATCACCCGGAGGCGCCATGCGCATTTTCATCACCGGCATCACCGGACCGGTTGGCAGCTTCCTCGCCGATTATCTGCTGACCATCCCCGGCCTCGAGATCCACGCCTTGAAGCGCTGGCGCAGCGATCCACGCCCGATCGCCCATCTGCTCGGGCGCATCGTCATCCACGAAGGCGATATTGAGGATCCCTTCTCGCTCGCGCGGGCGGTTGCCACCGCCGCGCCGGAGCGGATCTTCCACCTCGCCGCTCAGAGTTACCCTAGCGCCTCCTGGGACGCGCCGATCCATACGCTGCGGGTCAATGTCGAAGGCACGCTCAACCTGCTTGAAGCCGCTCGCCGCCACGCCCCCCACGCCCGTATCCACATCGCCGGTACCAGCGCCCAGTACGGTGTGGTGCGGCCCGAGGCGACGCCCATTGGCGAGGAGCATCCCCTGCGCCCCGCCAGCCCGTACGGCGTGAGCAAGGTTGCCGCCGAACTGGCCGGCCTCCAGTACCACGATACCTACGGCCTGCACGTGATCGTGACCCGCTCGTTCAACCACGTCGGGCCGCGCCAGGGCGACCGTTGTTCGATCCAGACCTTCTGCCAGCAGATGGCCGCCGCCGAACTTGGCCTGCAGGAACCGGTGATCTACGTCGGCAATCTCGCCCCGCGCCGGGATTTCACCCATACCCGTGATGTCGCCCGTGCTCTGTGGCTGCTGCTCGAACGCGGCGTCCCCGGCGAGGTCTACAACCTCTGCTCCGGGCGCGCCACGCGCATCGGCGATATCGTGCAACTGGTGGTGCAGCGGGGCCGTGTGCCGGTAGAGGTGCGGGTCGATCCCGCGCGCCTCCGTCTCAGCGATGAGCCGGTGCTGGTGGGCGATAACACCAAACTGCGCGCCGCTACCGGTTGGGAGCCGACGATCGATGTCCCGGCGATCGTCGAGGAGTTGCTTGACTACTGGCGGGCGCGCCTGCGCGCCGGGCGTTGAACCGTGGGCACCCTGTTTCTGGTCGCCACGCCGATCGGCAATCTGGAGGACATCACCCTGCGCGCCCTGCGCGTGCTCCGCGAGGCGCGCCTGATCGCCGCCGAGGATACGCGCCATACGCGCCGTCTGCTTGACCACTACGCCATCACCACCCCCTGCATCTCCTACCACGAGCACAACAAACTCATCCGGCTCGACACCATCCTGGCGACCCTGGCCCTGGGCGACGTGGCCCTCGTCTCCGACGCCGGCACACCCGCCATCTCCGATCCCGGAGTCGAGCTAGTCCGCGCCTGTATCGCGGCAGACTTCCCCGTGTCGCCCGTGCCCGGCCCCTCGGCGCTCCTGGCCGCGCTGGTGGCTTCGGGTCTGCCCACCGACCGTTTCACCTACGTCGGCTTTTTACCCCGCCGGGGCGCGGAGCGCCGGCAACTCCTCGCCGAGATGGCCAGCCTGACGCTCACCCTCGTCTGCTTCGAGGCCCCCCATCGCCTGCTCGAGACCCTGCAAGACATCCTGGCCGTCCTCGGCGACCGGCGCATCGTCGTCGCGAATGATCTGACCAAGCGCTTCGAGGAGTTCCGCCGTGGCAGCGTTACCGACATGGTGGCCCACTTCAGCCTCCAGCGCCCGCGTGGCGAGTACACCCTGGTGATCGAGGGGCTTGCTGCCGGCAGTGAGCGCAAACGCGATCGCTATCGCCTGCAGGTGCATCCCCAGACGCAAGCGCCACCGAGTGAAGCCGAGATTGCCCGGCGCCTGCGCCAGTTGCGCGACCAGGGGTATGCTGGCAGCGCCGCGGCCCGCGCCGTGGCCCGCGAACTGGGCCTGCAGAAGAGTGTAGTTTACCAGGTGTGGTTGAGTCTGGGAGAAGGCGAGTAGCAAGGTAAGTGTTCACATTTCTCCCGGGAGCGCGGGCATCTTGCCCGCGGAGATGCGACGCGGGCGGGACGCCCGCGCTCCCAGGCGCGTGGGTTCTCCCAGGTGTGAACAGTTACGTAGCGAGGGCAAAGCCCTGCTGCCCCGACGCAAAGACCCGGCCCCCGGTGGCGCCGGGGGCCGGGTCACTGTCTTCCGGTTTGATCGGAGCACGTGCGTAGCAACGTACTGGTATCGTGGGCGTGTAGTGCGGCTGAACCTCTGCTGCGACGTTGTGCCGGGACGGGGCTGCGATGTCGTGCTGGAACGGTGCTCTGACGTTGTGCTGCGACGGTGCTGCGACGTTGGGCTGCGACGGGGCTGTGACGCAAGACAGAGACTCAGTCCGACCAGCCGGAAAAACAGCGATGAGCGATCGGGTTGGGATGTTTGCCAGTATGCTCGCTCACGATGCCAGGATAGCATGGACGATGTGCAGCGCCAATGACACATGAGTCGGGCCAGAGGCGCGCCAGAGGTACTGGTGGCATCCCCCCCTGTGGTACCAGTTGAGGCAAGGCATGGCCCTCGGAGAGGGATCTGGGCAGACCCGGTTTCCCCGCGCTCATAGTAGACGGTCATGCGCATAGCGCACACCGCGCGCTGCAAACGGGGGGATGGGGGAACCCGGTTCCCCCATGTTCACCTCAGCCGTCCATGCGATTCGCGCACAACGCCGCGATGAACATCGCCTGGGAGCGCGGGCGGCCCGCCCTCGTCGCGGCTCCGCGCGCAAGGTGACTGCCCCCCTCCCCAGCCCTCCCCCCGCTGGGAGGAGGGAGTCCGGCTCCTCCCCCCAGCGGGGGGAGGTTAGGAGGGGGGTCAGCGCCGCATGCGCGTAGGTGAGCAGCCTATGTTCACGGTAGCCGTCCATGCGGCTCCGCCGCACCCCGACGGGATGAACATACTTCCTGGGAGGGCTGGGCCCTCCCAGACCCTCCCACCGGGTGGGGGTCTGGGGCAACCCGGTTTCCCCAGACCCCTGCGCACGGGCGGCGCCCGCCCAAACCCGCCTGCAGGCGGGGGAATGGGGAAACCGGGTTGCCCCAGACCCCTGCGCACGGACGGCGCCCGCCCAAACCCTCCCGCAGGCGGGGGAATGGGGGAACCCGGTTCCCCCATGGTCACGTTAGCGTGCGGCGCGAACGAAGCGCCGCACGCGTTCGACATCGACCGGATTGGCGATCTCGCCGTCAACCTTGATGCTGCTACCCACGATGACGCCATCGGCGATGGCCATGAACGCGCCGATGTTGCGTTCGTCGGTTCCGCTGCCGAGGAGCAGGGGCGTGTCACCGGCCAGCCGCCGGGCCTCGCGCACCTTCTCCACATCCGGAGCGTCGCCGGTCATGCGGCCGGAGACGATCAGCGCATCGGCGCCGAAAAAGCGTGTCCACTCGATATGCGTGGCGAGGTCAATGCCCGGAAAGCGCACCGAATGTTTCTTGTCCACGTCGGCGAACATCTTGATATGCTCCGCGTGCAGTTCCTTGCGGCGCCGCAGCAGATCGGCGGCGCAGCCCTCGTCCCAACTGCCCGCGTCCCATACCCCCGCGCCGGTGAACATGCAGACGCGGATGAAGCTGGCCCCGGCCGCAATGGCGATGCCGAGCAGGGCGACCCCGCCGTTATGCACCAGGTTGATGCCCAGGGGAAGCTCCGGCACGGCTTCGCGCACCGCGTGGGCCACAACAGCATGCGCGGCGATGCTCTCGGGTTGCAGGTGCGGCCCGGCGCGGAAGGGGATATCCCACATATTCTCGACAATCAGCCCGTGGCAGCCGCCTTCAGCCAGGGCAGTGGCGTCACGCACGGCGTGCTCGATGATCGGTCCCATCCCGTAGCCCGTGTAGCCTGGGGCGCCGGGCAAGGGCCAGCAGTGCACCATGCCGATCACCGGTTTCGCAACGCCGAAGATCGACCGTAGATCGCGGATACGCAGCGCATCCAGACGCTCCTTCCAGGGTGGGGCCATACGGTGCTCCTTTCTCAATAACCATTCAGCCGTCCATGCGGCTCCGCCACACACCGACGGGATGAACATCCTTCCTGGGAGGGCGTCGTCCTCCCAGACCCTCCCACCGGGCGGGGAAATGGAGAAACCGGGTTTCCCCATGCCCCTGCGGGGCGGAGGCGTGGGGAAACCCGGTTTCCCCACGCCCCTCGCCGAGGGCGTATGTTCACGTTAGCAGGTCTATTCTGTTCCGCCCGGGGCGGACCCTCCCGGCTCGTCTCCAGGCGGCTCTTCATACCGGGTGCAAGTTGCTTGCCATGGTCATATCTTTTTATGATGACGCTGCGTTTATATTAGGTAGACAGGGTTCACATCTACGGTACCGTTGGCGGGGCGCGAGGAGGCTGCGCCTCCTGCAACCTCTCAGGCAGGGGCGCGGGGAAACCCGGGTCTCCCCCTCTCGCAGCAGGTATTCGCACGGGCGCGCGGGATCCGCGGGGAGTTCTTGTTCAAGAAGTTACCAGGAGGTGATGCAGCGAATGATCCAGCCGGGCGGCAATCTCGGCCAGGGTCGGGATGGCTTCAGCGGCGCCGTAGCGACCGGCGGTCAGGGCGCCCATCACGTTGCCAATCGCGGCACTGCCGGGCAGATCGGCCCCCCGTAGCAAGGCCCATGCGAAACCCGCGGCGAAGGCATCGCCGCAGCCGTTGGTGTCGACAACCGCAACGGCCGGAGGCAAGACGTTCAGACGGGTGGCGCCTTCTCCCACACTGCATCCCTGGGCGCCACGCTTGACGGCAACGTGCCGCACACCGGCAAGCAAGAGTTCGTCCATAGCCGGTCGCACGCTCCTGCCGGGCACAAGCGCTCGCAGTTCATCTTCGTTCAACGTCAACAACCAGAGCCGCGGAAGCAGGGCGAGCACCAGCCGGCGCGCCGCCCGGATGGTCGGCAGACAGAGATCTAGCGCGATAGGAACGCCTCGCGCGTCAGCCAGATCCATGGCCCGCACCGCCGTCGTCCGTTGCGGCCCCTCCAGCAAGGCGTGACCGCACACGAAGAGCAGGTCACAACGTTCCAGCATCATCGTCTCGATCGCTGCGGGATCGCAGCGCACATTCGCGCCCCGGTAACTTACAAAGGTGCGTTGCCCACCCGGGCTGACCACCACGCCGCACAGACCGGTCGGCGCGTCCTGGTCGCGCTGGACGTGGCGTATGTCGAGGCCGGCCCGGCGCGCCGCGCCCAGGGCGATCTCCGCCGCCGGGTCGTTGCCCACCCGGGCGATCAGGCGCGCGGTTGCTCCCAGGCGCGTAAACGCCACCGCAACGTTGAGCCCGGTGCCGCCACCGTGCCAGTGCAGACCGTCGGCAGGCACATCAGCGCCTTCTTCGGGGTAAAATGGTACAGTGAAGGTCAGGTCGGCGTTCAGATCACCGATAATCGCTATGGTGAGCGCAGATGTGATCGGCATACCAGATGATGTGTGTACGTGTTCACATGTCTTCTGGGAGCGAGGGCAGTTTGCCCGCAGAGACGCGACGCGGGCGGGACGCCCGCGCTCCCAGGCGCGGGTGTTACCCCGGGTGTGAACGGTTACAGGATGTGCTTTCGCTTGCCACGTCCAGGGAGTGTAGTGTACAATTTCCATTCACTGTCGGCAACCTCTGGCTGGCATCGCAGAGGCGCCTGAGCGAATCCGCTGCCGCGCCATTGCTGTCGGTTACGGTTCGCTAACTGACCCCGGGCCAGAGGTGCCAGGAAAGCTATGGAAGAGATTCTCATTATTGACGATAGTGAGCATATTGCCAGCCTGCTGGCGAACCATGTCCTCCCAGAGTTGGGCTTCACGGCCATTGTTGCGCACACCGGGCGCCAGGGGTTGCAACGTATCCGCGCCCGCCTTCCCGACCTGATCTTGCTCGATCTGCAACTTCCCGATATGAGCGGGCTCGACTTGCTACGCATGCTTGCCCAGGAGGGTCACGACGTTCCTGTGATCCTGATGACCGCTCACGGCTCCGAGAGCATCGCCGTGGAGGCCTTCCGCCTGGGGGCGCGGAACTACCTGATCAAGCCCTTCTCCGACATCGAGGCCCGCGCCGTCATTGACCAGGCGCTGCGCGAGCGCCGCCTGCGCCGGGATAAGGAACGCCTGACTGCCTCGCTCCAGCAACGAGTCCAGGAGTTGACCGTGCTCTACCGCATCGGTAAGTCGGTCACCGGTCTGATGGATCAGGAGCAGTTGCTCCAGCGTATCGTCGAGGCTGGCGTGTTTATCACGCAGGCCGAAGAGGGTTTTCTTCTCCTGCACGACGAAACCCAGCAGGAACTCTACCTCCGCGCGGCGAAGAACCTCGGCGAACAGCGCGCCCAGAGCCTGCGCGTCCCCATTGATGATTCCCTCGCCGGGCAGGTCTTCCGCACCGGCAAGCCGGTGCGCCTCGACCAGTCACGCGCTGGCGCGGCGCTCAAAGTGAAAACGGGCTTTCTGGTGCGGGCCATTCTGCAGGTGCCCCTCATGCTCGGCACGAAGGTGAAGGGCGTCCTGGCGGTTGATAATCGCGTCGCCGATCGCACCTTCTCCGAGAATGACGAGTACCTCCTGGCGACCCTCGCCGACTATGCCGCCATTGCTATCGAAAATGCCCGGCTCTATGAGCAGGTGAAGCTGTCGGAACAACGTTACCGCGATCTGTTCGCCAATGCCTATGATTTGATCTTCATACTTAATCAGACGTTGACGATCACAACGATTAACAAAGTCGGCGAACAACTCACCGGGTATAGTCTGGCCGAGCTGGTTGGGCGCCCCCTGCGCGCGCTCTGCGCCCCCGAGTCATGGGCCAGCGCCGAACCGTATCTGCGTGAGTTGCTCGCCGGGCGCAGCGTTGCCCCGTTTGAACTCGAACTGGTGCGCCGTGATGGCGAGCCGGTGTATCTCGAGGTCTCGGCCCAGGGGATCCAGAACGGCGTCGGGTTCAAAGGGGTGCACTGCATCGCCCGTAACCTGACCGAGCGCCGCCGCCTTGAGCAACAGCTCCTGCAGTCAGAGAAGCTCTCGGCCATCGGCCAACTGGTGGCCGGCGTGGCCCATGAATTGAACAATCCCCTCACCAGCGTCAGCGGGTACGCCCAGCTCTTGCTGCGCGATGAACGCCTGCCCCCCGAGCCGCGCCAGGATCTCGAACAGATCTACCAGCAGGCCGAACGGGCTGCAAAAATCGTCCAGAACTTGTTGATCTTTGCCCGCGAGCATAAACCCGAGCGGACGATCGGCTCGGTCAATGAGGCCCTCCGCCGCGCCCTCGCCCTCCAGCAGTACCAGTTGCGGGTTGACAACATCGGGGTCAGGCTGGAGCTCGATCCAGCGCTGCCCCCCACGACCGCCGATTTCCATCAGCTCCAACAGGTCTTTTTGAACCTGATCACCAACGCGCGCCATGCTATGGTCCAGAAAGGCGCTCCGGGCACGCTGACCCTGCGCACCAGTCTCGAACAGCGCCCCGCTGGCGATGCGCACATCCGTATCGAGGTGATCGATACCGGCGTGGGCATTCGCGAACGTGATCTGCAGAAGATTTTCAATCCATTTTTTACTACCAAGCCGGTGGGTCAGGGAACTGGCCTGGGTCTGTCAATTTGCTTCGGGATCATCAAGGAGCACGAAGGCCAGATCTGGGCCGAGAGCCAGCTCGGCGTCGGGACGTGTGTCGTGGTCACGCTGCCGGTGCGCGAGGCGCCGGCTGAGCGCGCGCCAGAGGTCATCCCCGCCGGTGAGGCTGCGGAGCCGCTCGCGAGCCTGCGGGTGCTGGTGGTGGATGATGAAGAGCCGGTTGGGGCTTTGCTCGAGCGTATGCTTCGGCGCCTTGGCCACCGCCCGACGGTCGTTGGTAGCGGCGAGGCGGCGCTGGAGATGGTAGAACGTGAAGGGTTTGATGTCGTGCTCTGCGATGTGAAGATGCCCAGTCTGAACGGCTTCGATCTGCTCGGCGCCCTTCGAGCGCGGAACCCCGATCTCGCAGAACGCCTGATCTTCGTGAGCGGCGATACGCTGAGCCACGCTACCCGCGCCACCCTCGAGCAAAACGGGAACCTGTTCCTGGCAAAGCCCTTTTCTTTTGAGCAGGTTCGGCACATCCTCAATCTGATGCTCAAACGGCGTTCCATCGGTTCCCAGAAATTCTAATGTGATGGTCTTTGAATAAATAATCCGGTATAGGCCGCGCAGGCGGCCTTCGCATCCCCTAGCCGAGGGCTTCAGCCCCACGGCCAGCCTGGCATACCGGATTAATTTCTCAATAACCATAACATAGTCCCTCAGAGGCGGGGTGTAGGGAACCCGGGTTTCCCCATGCCTCCGCCCGCGGGAGGGTGTGGGAGGGCGCAGCCCTCCCAAGAAGAACCTCTTTTCATCCTGTTCGTGTGCGGCGCAGCCGCATGGATGGCTAACGTGAACATAGGCTGCTGGAGCAGGGGAATGGGGAAACCCGGTTTCCCCGTTCCCCCACCCGCGGGAGGGTCTGGGAGGGCGCAGCCCTCCCAGGAACAACCTTTTTTCATTGCGGCGTTGTGCGGCGGAGCCGCATGGACGGCTACCGTGAACATAGGCTGCTCACCTACGCGCATGCGGCGCTGCCCCCCCTCCTAACCTCCCCCCGCTGGGGGGAGGAGCCGGACTCCCTCCCCCCAGCGGGGGGAGGGCTGGGGAGGGGGGCCGTCACCGTGCCCGCGGAGCCGCGACGCGGGCGGGCCGCCCGCGCTCCCAGGCGATGTTCATCGGGCGTTGTGCGCGAATCGCATGGACGGCTGAAGTGAATATAGCCCCTCGGAGAGAGGTCTGGGGAAACCTGGTTTTCCCACACCCCCGCCCGCGGGAGGGTCTGGGAGGGCAAAGCCCCCCCAGGAGAACCCTGTTATCCCATTACGGATGCGGGCCGGAGGCCCGCGCACCGGCGCAGCCAATGCTGCGCGAATCCTGTGCACCGTGCACCGCCAGCCCGCAGGATGCGGTATCATATGCATCATAGACAGGAGGTGTGCAATCGCCTCCCGGCGGAGAGGGGTGGAGAGCCGCAGGCCCTCCACGAACCATTCGTTGCCGTTGCTCGTTCCCCGCCCCTGGCGGGGTCCCTGTCGGCGGTTCGCCGGGCCACCGGGCCGCCGCGAGCGGGGAACGGGGGCTTGCGGGGAAGCGCAGCCTCCCCGTACCCCTCTACCGCGTAGGTCCTGTAATGGAGAAGACATTGATGATCAGGCCCTCGATCGCCCGGAACCAGCGCCGGTCGTAGTGGCGCCGGCTTCAACAGCACGTACAGGATGGACGGCGTGGATAGTTTTACCCTACAAGCGATTGCTGCGATTGCAGAGGATAGTCTCTCGGGGGCCGTGGAGGTGGCCGAAAAAAGCGCTGAGGTCTTTCAACGGCTGGTTCGCACGGACCATTCGCCCCAGAAGGACGGTCTGGTCCAGCAGGTGCTCGATGTTGGATGGGCGCTGATCCGCGCCCACCCGACAATGGCGCCGCTGGTCAATCTGGTCAACGGGGTGCTCTGGCGCCTGGAGGGCGCTGCCTCCGCCGATGAGGCGCGCCGCAAGGTGGCCGATGCGACCGGCGATTTCAAGCGCTGGCTGCGCGTCCACGAAGCGGCAATCGCCGAGACGGCCCTGCGCCTGATTCCCGAAGATGGCCAGATTCTTACCAATGGCCGGAGCACCACGGTGCGGGCGGCCCTGCGCCATGCGCAACGCGCTGGCCGGCGCTTCCGGGTGGTCTGCGCCGAGGGGCGCCCGGGCTGTGAAGGGCGCGCCCTCGCCAGCGAACTGGCGGCTGCCGGCGTTGAGGTCACCCTGGTGATTGACGCCCTGGCGGTGGCCATGGTCCCGCAGATGCAGGTGGTGCTGGTCGGCGCCGATTATCTCGATGGTAACGGTCTGGTCAACAAGGTGGGCACCTATGCCATTGCCCTGGCCGCTGGCGCCAGCAAGGTGCCGATGTATACCCTGTGTGGCAGCGAGAAGTTCCTGCCTCCAGGCTACGTGCCGCCCGCCCAGGCCCTCTGGCCCGCTGAACAGGTCTGGGATGCGGCTCCTCCAGGGGTGCGGATTACCAACCTCTACTATGACCTGACCCCGCTTTCCGCTCTGGCGGGGATCGTCACCGAACAGGGTGTGCAACCGGCTGAGGGTATCGAAGCCTGGCTGGCCGTCACCAGATTGCACCCGGCGCTCCAACAGGCGTAACGTTTCCCGCCCCCTCCAGAACCTACCGGCCCTCCGCGGCGACGCGACGGTAAATCGCCAGCGTTTCCCACGCCGCGCGGCGCCATGAAAAAAGCGCCGCGCGCGCTGGCCCGCGCCGGGACAGCTCTGCCCGTGCCGCGTCGTCGTCCCACAGATCGGCGATCGCCCCGGCCCAGGCTTCGACCTCCTGGGGTGGGATGCGGCGGGCCGCGTCGCCCACCACTTCGGGCAGGCTGCTGGTGTCGGCTACCAGGCTCGCCGCGCCACAGGCCAGCGCTTCCAGGGCCGGCAGACCAAAGCCTTCGTAGAGCGAGGGATTGACGTATAGCCGGCAGGCGCTGTAGAGCCAGGGCAGATCCGCAAGGCTGACGACCCCCAGGAAGTGCACCGCCTCACGCAGGCGCAATTCGCCCACCAGGTCGTAGATCGGTTCATCGAGCCAGCCACGACCCCCGGCAACGATCAGGCGATACTCCGCGCTGGGGCGCCGGTCGAGGCACAGGCGCAGCGCGCGGAGCAGGGTTGCCAGGTTCTTACGCGGTTCCACGGTGCTGACGAAGAGGAGAAAGCCCCCGGCTTCCACCCGGCAGCCGTTGATCACGCGCTGCTCTCCCCTGGCGACTGCGAGCGGGGCAAAGCGCGGGTCTGCCGCTTCGTAGACCACATCGATCCGTTCGGGTTGCAGGCCGAGCAGGTGGGCAATGTCGGCGCGAGTGGCCTGAGAGACCGTGATCACCGCCTCGGCATCGTGGACGGCTGCACGCACCTGGCTGTAGTAGCGGCGGGCGTCGGCGTCGAGAATCTCGGGAAAGTGGAGGAAGGCCAGGTCGTGCACGGTGATCACCGCCGGGCAGGGCCGGCGACGCGGGGCGATGAAGTCGGGGCAGTGGAGCAGGTCGAGGCGTCGCGGCAACAGTTCGAGGGGCAGGCTCACCTGCTCGAAGCGATTGTGCGGCGGGGTCAGCAGCGGGGCGCGTTCGACATTGGCGGCCACCACCAGGGGCCGGCGCTGGCTGTAGTGCTGTAAGGCAACGAAGGTGTCATCGGGGGCCTCCGCGGCGAGCGCCGTAAGGAGCTGGCGCGTATACTGCGCGATGCCGCCCTGGCGATAGGCGTTGAGACGAGCGTCGATGCCGATGCGCATGGTCAGCTCAGGGTCGCGAGGCAGGGGGGCGCCACGCATGCCGCCGCCGGCCTCACGACTCGATGGTCACCTCCAGGCCGTCGTAGGCGAACTCCACGTTCGGAGGCAACCATCTGCCGTCGGCGTGGTCGAGGTTGTGGGTCATGTGGACGAGGTACGCCCGTCGCGGCCCCAGGGCCGCAATGACCTCCAGCGCCTGGGCCAGGGTGAAATGCGTGGGATGCGGTTCGTGGCGCAGTGCGTTGAGCACCAGCACCTCGAGATCCTGGAGCAGCCTCCACGATGCCGGGGGGATGGCGCTGGCGTCGGTCACATAGCCCAATCCGCCAATGCGATAGCCGGTGATTGTCCAGGTGCCGTGGAGAATATCGAAGGGCCGGATCTCCATACCGCCGATGACAAACGGCGCATGAACGGGGCGCAGATCGAGGCTGGGCCGGGTGGAGCCGGCCGAGGTTTCGTCGAAGGCGTAGGCGAAGCGTTCGCGCACCTCGGTCAGGGTGTGCGGGGCGCCGTAGACGGGCACACAGCCGCGCCGCTGGCAGAGGGGCCGCAGGTCATCCAGGCCGGCCACGTGGTCGAAGTGCGAGTGCGTGAGGAGGACGGCGTCGAGGTGCTGCAAGCCGGCAGCCAGGGCCTGGGCGCGAAAATCCGGCCCCGCGTCGATCAGGATCGTCGTCTCGGGCGTGCGGAGCAGCGCCGAGGTGCGCGTGCGCCGGTTCCGGGGATCGGATGAGGTGCATACCTTACACCTGCAACCGATCACCGGAACGCCCATCGAGGTGCCGGTGCCCAGAAAGCGTAGCTGCATGCAGATCTCAGCACAGGAAGAGCGCAGAGGGTTGTGCCCTCCCTTCCTCCCCACGACCGACACATGGGCCGGGGAACAACGTCGCACTTGCGCCAGGGTACTGCATCAGTGTACCATATCAGCCGTCCATTCGGCTGCGCCGCACACCCATGGGACGAACATAATTCCTGGGAGGGTGTAGCCCTCCCAAACCCTCCCGCGGGCGGAGGGATGGGGAAATCGGGTTTCCCCATCCCCCTGCGTGAGGGCCAGGCCCTCTCGCGGGCGGGGGCATGGGGAAACCCGGTTTCCCCACGTTCACCTCAGCCGTCCACGCGGCTCCGCCGCACAACGCCGCAATGAACATACGGTTGTTCCTGGGAGGGCGCAGCCCTCCCAGACCCTCCCGCGGGTGGGGGGCATGGGGAAACCCGGTTTCCCCATGCCCCTGCGGGGCGGGGGCGTGGGGAAACCCGGTTTTCCCACACCCCTCTTCGAGAGCCTATGTTCACGTTAGTGTGTGGGCCCTGGAGGGCGACCGCATTATGTGACAGGACGTACGCGGTGGAGGGGTGCGAGGAGGCTGCGCCTCTCACTTTACAAAAGTGTTAGAGAGTTATAACGGAAGTTCTATTGATTGCGCCAGGCCGGGATCATATACTTAAGTCATGGTTAAACATCCCCCTAGAGGTGATGGTACCGATGTGATACAACGACTCACACCTGCCATGCGCCTGAGAGCGAGGGCGTTCCGTCCTCATCGCCTTCAGGCGGGCAAAATGCCCTCCCTCCCAGGAGACATGCGAACAGGTACGATGCCGGGGGCACCCGTGCCCAGGGGCGATACCAATGAACCGGCTGTGGAAAGAGTTTAACTCGCAACTACGCTACCAGATCATTGTTCCCTTCCTGCTGCTGACGCTGATCGTAGCCATAGCGGGAGCGATGGTGGTGTTCTATCTGGTGGGGCAGTCGCTTCAGGAGCGCTTTGATAATCACCTCGCCGCCGTCACCCGGACGGCCAACGACGCGCTGGTGAGCCAGGAGCAGGCAAACCTGCAGTTTTTGCGCGAGGTCGCGTTTGCGCTTCCCAATGAGACAAACGGCGCTCCGGCAGTGGCTGATGCCCTGGCCAGAGGCGACGCGGCGGGGTTGTCGCTGGCGCTCGACCCGTTTTTCCGCGTTGGCGCCAGCCGCAACGAGGTGTATCTCGATCGCCTGATCGTCTTCGACCGCGCCGGGAAGACCCTGGTTGACTATGAGCGTTCGAGCGATACTGTTTCAGATGACTATATTACGCACCCCTCATTAGATCTGAGTGGCGCATGGTTTACCAGTCGTGTTTTGAGCGGTGAACATGACGAATACGGCGATAAGTATGCTGGTTTAATCCATTTTTCTGATACCAATCAACTCTATTTTGCGACTGTTGCTCCGGTGCGCGCGGGTGATAGCGTCGTAGGCGGGCTGATCGCCGCAACCCGCGTCGATAACCTGCTGGCAACGCTTGCCGTCCGCTCCCAGGCCGCAGGCATCACCCTCTACGACGATGCTGGCCGCGTGGTGAGCAGCACTTTCGACGCCACCGCTCCAGGGAGCGCGCCGCCGATGCGTCTGGAGTTGTTGAGCAAGTTCGCCGGGCGCGAAACGCCGGTTGCCGGCGCACTCTTCAGCCGGGAGACGATCGGTGGGCGCGAGTATCAGTTTGCCTATGTGCCTCTAATCGTTCGCGGCAGCACGGTGGGTATCCTGGCACCGGCCCTCTCGCGCGACTACGTGATGGATACCTGGAACAGCACCCTCGGCCCGATCGTGACCCTGATTGTGGTGCTCTCGCTGGTGATCATCGTCGCCGGGGTGAGCATCGCCCGCTTGATCACCCGCCCGCTCGAGGAACTGGCCGCGACCGCCAGGGCCATCAGCCACGGCGATACCAGCCGGCGCGCCTATATCGTTTCCGAGAATGAAATCGGTCAGCTTGCCACCAGTTTCAACCAGATGACCGAATACCTGGTGCGTCTCTACGGTCAGGTGCAGGCCGAGGCCAGCCAGCGCGCGGCGATTGTTGAGAGTATTACCGATGGCATTATCGTGGTTGACGATCTGGGGAACATCAAGTTGATCAACCGCGCAACTCGTCGCTTGATGAACCTGGCTGATGACGCGCCCTTGCCCGCGAAATTGAGCGATATCCCGCTCCATCGCCTGGTCGAGGGCGTGCCCGGATTCGGCGCGCAGCGGGCCAGCGACCTCTATACCCTCGGCGATTATATCGTGCGCGCTTCCGTCGCCCCGGTGATCGCCAGCGATGGCATGCGCTCCGGCTATGTCTGCCTCTTGCAGGATATGACCGCCGAAGTGACGGTCGATCGCGCCAAGACCAATTTCATCGGCACGATTTCGCATGAACTGCGCACGCCCTTGACGGTGATTCGCGGCAACGCTGATCTGCTGCTGCGTGGCCTGGCCGGACCAATGGAGGAAGAGCAGCGCGTGTTTGTCGAGTCGATCCGCCAGCATGCCAATAATATGACGACCCTGGTGAACAATGTCATTGTGATCGCCAACCTCGATGCCGGCATCCTCAACACCGACCTCGAACCAATGGATCTGGCCCGCCCGATCGGGGAAGCCGCCTTCCCCTTGCAGAGCCACATCAAGGCCAAGGGCCTGACCCTGACGATCGATCTCGCCGCCGACCTGCGGCCCGTGCTGGGCGATTACGACCAGGTGCGCCAGATAGTGTATCAGTTGCTCGATAATGCCCGCCGCTACACCTTCGAGGGCGGTATCACCGTTCGCGCGCGTGACAATGGCGATCACGTGCGCGTTGAAGTAGAAGATACCGGACGGGGTATTCCCTCGCATATGCAGGATCAGATCTTCGAACGCTTCATCCGTGGCGATGGCACGAGCGAGGGGATCAACTCAAGTGAACGTGGCATCGGTCTCGGCCTGGCCATCTGCAAACAGTTGGTTGAGCGCCAGGGAGGCACAATCGGGGTAACCAGCGTTCCAGGGCAAGGCAGCACGTTCTACTTTACACTCCGCTACGCCGATGATACGACAACCACAAGCCCTGAAAACTCGTCGCGCTCGATGGCTGCGGCTGCCTGACCGACGCATCCTGTCACGGCCGCTGCTCTGGCTCATCCTGCTGGCCCTCTTCGCCGTGCTCGTAGGTGTCACGACGATCGCTCGTATTGCCTTCGATCTTACCTCCCCCAGGGTGGCGCGCTACGCTGGCGATCTCTCCGCTCGCAATCAGGCCGATTATGGCTTCTGGCCGTTGGGTCCGTTCATCCCTCCCATCAATCCGGAGGCAATTGCGGCGGCAGAGCTTGATCGGTCCAGTGCCGGCGCTTCAGGCGATCTGCCCGCGCCGAGCAGCGTGCCGATTGTCGTGATCGGTCAGCCTACCGGCACGCCCGTTCCTGAGGAAACCCCGACGCCTACCGCGTCCCCTTCACCTACTCCGACCGCTTCGCCAACGCTGGTCCCCAGCCCCATGCCGGTCGTTTCGTCACGCCGCGCCCCAACCTCCGCTCCCGCGCCGGTGCGCCAGGTTATACCTACGCCCATGCCGCAGGAGCAAGCATCGCCGACGCCAATCACCAATCCGAACGAACCACCGGCGGCGGCGCCGCCACCTCCCACGGCTACGCCGCTGCCTCCCAGGGCCACGCCGTTGCCCAGCCCTTCGGTGCCGGCGCAGACGCCGTCGCCGTCGCCGACGGCGCCCCCGGCAACGCCTCCGGTAACGCAGACGCCTGCGACACCACGGCCAACCAGCACGCCCGCGCCAACCAGCACGCCCGAACCGCCGCTCGAAGTGAGCTTTGCCACCACGACGCTGGTCGTGAGTGAGGCTCAGGGCCGGGCCACGGTGGAAGTGCGCCTCAATCGGCTCGCTTCGACTACCGTGACCGTTGCCTATGCGACCGGCGGTGGCACTGCCTCCCCCGGTGTTGACTACCGCCCCGCCAGCGGTACGCTTACCTTTGCTCCCGGTACCATCGCGCGCTCGTTTACCATCGAGATTCTGAGCGATGACCTGAATGAACCCAATGAAACGGTTGAGATTCGCCTTTCCAACCCCACCAACGCCGAGATTGTCGGTTCGAGCGTGGCGATACTGACGATTACCGATAGTGATGCGCCTCCTACGGCCCGCTTCGCCGGCGAACGGCGCAGTGTCCCTGAAAATAGTGGTTCGGCGGCCATGACGGTTGAACTGGACCGCCCCGCCGCCATTGATGTGGTGGTGCCCTACGCCGTGAGCGGCACCGCCGGTCCTGCCGATCATTCCCTGCGCGCCGGGGCGCTGCTCATCCCCGCTGGCGCCACCGGCGCCCGCTTGCGGTTCACCATTGTTGATAACCAGATTGATGAGGATGATAAGTATCTCGTCGTTACCCTCGGCACGCCGAGCAACGCCGGGCTGGGTAGCCCCTCTGTGTATCTGTTCACGATCGTGGATGATGACACCGCGGGCGTCACCCTCAGCCAGACTTCCTTGACCCTGACCGAAGGCGCCTCGACCGGGTATACCGTGGTCCTGGAGAGTGAACCGACCGCCCCGGTGACCATTGAACTGACGCCCGACTCCCAGGTGGCGGTCACGCCTGACCGGCTCGTGTTCACGCCGGCCAACTGGCGCGTTCCGCAGGAAGTGCGCCTGACGGCGGTGGATGATGATGTTGATGAGGGTGACAATGACCAGGAGACCCACCCGGGCCGGGTAACGCACCGCGTTATCAGCAATGATCGCTTCTACGCGCGCCTGACCGTCCCGCCGGTGACGGTGGCTATTCGTGACAACGATGATGCCGGGGTGCTGGTCAGCCCGCCACTCCTGGGCCTGACCGAGGCGCCCGGCGCCACCCAGGCTGCCTCCTACACCGTGCGCCTGCGCAGCCAGCCGACCGCGCCGGTGACGGTCGCCATCACCTTCGACCAGGAGGTGACGCTCAATGGCGCCACGACCGGACCGGTGACCCTCAATTTCACCCCGGCGACCTGGAACGTGGCGCAGACGGTGCAGGTGCGCGCCGTGGACGACGCAGTTGATGAGGACGGCGACGGCAACCGGAGCGTCCATCCCAGCCTGCTGCGCCATCGCGCCGCCAGCGCCGACCCGTTCTACGATCGTGATGCGCCGGAGTTGCGGCCCACGGTCACGGTGGAGATCACCGACAATGATGATGCCGGGGTGCTGGTCAGCCCGCCACTCCTGCGCCTGACCGAGGCGCCCGGCGCCACCCAGGCTGCCTCCTACACCGTGCGCCTGCGCAGCCAGCCGACCGCGCCGGTGACGGTGACCGTCACCTTCGACCAGGAGGTGACGCTCAATGGCGTCACGACCGGCCCGGTGACCCTGACCTTTACCCCTGCGACCTGGAACACGCCGCAGACGGTGCAGGTGCGCGCCGTGGACGACGCAGTTGATGAGGAGGGCGACGGTAACCAGAGCGTCCATCCCAGCCTGCTGCGCCATCGCGCCGCCAGCGCCGACCCGTTCTACAATCGGGAGGCGCCGGAGTTGCGGCCCACGGTCACGGTGGAGATCACCGACAATGACACCGCGGCGCTGCTCCTCCCCGCCGGTCCGCTGGCGGTAACCGAGGGGGGGACCCTGTCCTACCAGGTGCGCCTGGCGACTGAGCCGGTGCTCCCGGTGACGGTCACGTTGACGCTCAGCGGGCCGATGACGGTGGCGCCGACAATTCTGGTATTCGACCGCAACACCCGCGAGCGAACGGTGACCATCACCGCGCCCGACAATGACATTGACGCGCCGGATGCGACCGCGACCATCACGCACACTATCGCGACCGCTGATCGCGTCTACGGCACGCTACCGCCGGGCACATTGACCGTGCGCGTGCTCGATGATGACGAGGCCGGGGTGCTGGTCAGCCCGCCTCTCCTGCGCCTGACCGAGGCGCCCGGCGCCACCCAGGCTGCCGCTTACACCGTGCGCCTGCGCAGCCAGCCGACCGCGCCGGTGACGGTCGCTATCACCTTCGACCAGGAGGTGACGCTCAATGGCCTCACGACCGGCCCGGTGACCCTGACCTTTACCCCGGCGACCTGGAACACGCCGCAGACGGTGCAGGTGCGCGCGGTAGACGACGCGGTGGACGAGGACGGCGACGGCAACCAGAGCGTCCATACCAGCGTGGTCGACCATCGCGCCGCCAGCGCCGACCCGTTCTACAATCGTGATGCGCCGGAGTTGCAGCCCAGGGTCACGGTGGAGATCACCGACAACGACACGGCTGGCCTGGCGGTCTCGGAGCCATCGGGGTGGACGACCAGTGAAGATGGCGACAGTGTGACGTTCACCGTCCGGCTCACCAGCCAGCCCCTGGCCCCGGTACCGGTGTGGGTGGTGACGAGCGATGCGACCGAGGCGCAGGTGAACGCCCCGCCTATGCCGCTGCTCTTCGATGCCCTGACCTGGAATCTCCCGATCACGGTAACGGTGAGCGGCGTTGACGATGATCTGTATGATGGCCCGATACCCTACCTGGTGTCCGTGGCGCCTGACCCGGCCTCCGCCTATGCATCACTTGCGGGGGTGACGGAGATCCGCCTCACCAATCTGGATAACGACCTGGTGCCCGCCAGTTTTGTGCAGGCCGAGAGCGTGGCGCTCGAAAATGCCGGCGAGGCGCGGCTGACCGTGCGTCTTTTGCAGACGCTGACCTATACCGTCACCGTGGGCTACGAGACCTTCCCCGGAACGGCTACCCCCGATGAGGATTACACGCCGATCTCGGGGGTGCTGACGTTCGCTCCGGGCGACCTGATACAGATCATCGCGCTGCCGATTCTTGACAATGACGGCGCTACGGAGGATCGCTACGAGACGGTGCAGGTGCTCCTGCGTCCCGGCGAGGGTACGATGGTGGGCACTCCGGGAATAGCGACGGTATTGATTGAGGACGATGACGTTCTTTCGCCGCTGGAGGCGGCGCCCTTCCTCCTCACCACCAGGGAGGGCGGAGCGAGCTTCCTGGAGATCGCCCTGCCGTGCAGTTGGCCCGCCGACCGGCCGCTTAGCGTTGAGCTGTGGAGTCCAGGGATACATTCCGGTTCTGTCGGGAGCGCGGACATTGTCGATCCTGTGATGAACGATGGGCCGAACAGGACGCTGTTCCAACTCTACGATGCCGGCACTCGCGTGGCGTCGGACGGGACAAGCATCACCCCGGCGGGGAGCGGGTTGCTTGCCGACAGAACCTTTAATCCCAGTAGCAATGTGGAGGCATGGGAGCCGCTGGCGGTGATCGCCGCCCCGCAGCCGTGTGGTCGCTACCTGCTGCGCGCGCAAACCGACGGCGACGACGAGAACTACTGGGCCGCGCGCGTCGGCTACGATCACGACAATTCGCCGCTCACCCGCCCGCTGCCCCTGTCGCCAGGCGGTGAACCTGTTCGCCTCGGTAAACTACTAGGGGGCGTCGAAGTTCGTCCGCCGGCGGACGCGCCGGTGTGTATGACGACGTGGGTGGATGTTGCGCCAGGAGCGCGTCAGTTGGTGTTCAACAACTTCGATCTGGATGAGGAAGAACCGGGTGCTGACGGTGTTCGTCTACGCTACTACGCTCCGGGCGATACCTACGATCCCCTGGGCCTCACTGGCGGCATCGAGGGCTTCATCTCCGGTGATGGCGTCTGGGTCCAGCAGAGTATCGCTTCACCTGAGAGCGGCTGGTGGCGCATGGTAGTCTGTTCCGGTGGGCGCAATCGCTACACGCTGGAAGCTGTAGTTGACGATTTCCCGCTGCCCTTGCTGTATGATGCGCCATACTAACGTGAACATAGGCTCTCGGCGAGGGGGGTGGGGAAACCGGGTTTCCCCACCCCCCCGCCCCGCAAGGGTATGGGGAAACCGGGTTTCCCCATGCCCCCACCCGCGGGAGGGTCTGGGAGGGCTGTGCCCTCCCAGGAACAACCGTATGTTCATTGCGGCGTTGTGCGGCGGAGCCGCATGGACGGCTAACGTGAACATAGCCCCTCGGAGGAGGGGGCTGGGGAAACCGGGTTTCCCCAGCCCTCAGCGGACGCGGGCCGGAGGCTCGCGCACCCAGGCCCCGGCCCCTGGGAGGGTTTGGGAGGGCTTCGCCCTCCCAGGAACAACCGTATGTTCATTGCAGCGTTGTGCGGCGGAGCCGCATGGATGGCTGAGGTGACCATCGTTCGCCGGGTTCAGCCCCCCTCCCAGCCTCCCCCCGCCGGGGGGAGGCGCCGGGTGCCCGCCCCCGGCGGGGGAGGGTCAGGGAAAGTGCGGTCACCATGCCCGCGGAGACGCGATGCGGGCGGGACGCCCGCGCTCCCAGGTCATGGTCATTGCGGCGTGGTGCGCCATACGCATGACCGTCTCAGGTGAACATAGGCTGCTGGAGCAGGGGGATGGGGAAACCGGCTTTCCCCATCCCCCCTGGGTGAGGGCCAGGCCCTCCCAAACCCTCCCACCGGGTGAGAGGATGGGGCAACCCGGTTTCCCCATCCCCCTGGGTGAGGGCCAGGCCCTCCCAAACCCTCCCACCGGGTGAGAGGATGGGGCAACCCGGTTTCCCCATCCCCCCTGGGTGAAGGCCAGGCCCTCCCAAACCCTCCCGCGGGGGGTATTTTTACCTCAACACCCGGCATTTCTGCGCTATCATGCCGGTGTGAAAGCACCAATCTTCAGGCGGGGCCTGGCGCAGCGGGCGCCGCTGCTGCTGATCCTGCTGCTGGCGCTGGCATGGCGCCTGGCCCTCTGGGCGCAGCCGCTGCACGAACCGGCCAACGATGAGGTTGAGTACATTCGTGTGGCCCGCGACCTGCTCGCCGGCCGGGGATGGTCGTTCTATACAGAGTGGCGCTGGCTGCGCGCGCCGCTCTACCCGCTGTTCCTCGCCGGCTCTCTCTGGCTGGCGGGCGGCGATCTGCGTCGCGCCGCGCTGCCGAACATCGCCGCCAGTGTTGCCGTGGTCTACCTGGTGTACCGGCTGGCCCGCGAACTGGCGCCCGCCGCGGGTGAACGGGCGGCGCTCCTGGCGGCCCTCGCCGCGGCCTTGCTCCAGACCGGTGCCACCTTCGCCAGCCTGTACATGAGCGAGACGCTCTTCAGCCTGCTCTTCGGCGGTGTGCTGCTGGCGCTGGCGGTGTGGCGGCGCAGCGGGGGGGCGTGGCGGCTGGCGCTGGCCGGCGCGCTCTGTGGGCTGGCTAGCCTGACCCGTTCGGCGGCGCTGGTGTTTCTACCGGCGCTGATGCTGTGGGTCGCCGGCGTCGCCACCTCGCGCAGGGGTTGGCCGTGGCCGCGCGGCGCGCTGGCGGCCCTGCTGCCGGCAGTCTGCGCCGCGCTGGTGATTGCCCCATGGACGCTCCGCAACTGCCAGGCGTATTCGGCCTGCGTGCTGGTCGAGACGGGCCTTGCCTACAACCTGTGGGCCTTCTACGAGCCGCGCGAGGACCTGGGCACGATCAACCGCATCCTCGAATCCATCCCCGACCCCGTGGCGCGGGCTGGCGAGGCCACCCGGCGCGGGCTGGCGCGATTGCGCGAGGACCCCGCGATTGTTCTGCGGAAGATCCCGGTGGAGTGGAGCCGCCTCTGGGCGGTGAAAATCATTCAGGACCGCTTTCTGCTGCCCAGTTACTACGCCGACCCGCCGCCGGCGGTGTTCCTGGCGGGGTTGCTCCTCGACGACCTGCTCTACCTGCTGGCGCTGCTCCTGGCCGGCGTCGGTCTGGCGCATGGGCTGGCCCGGCGCGATGGGTTGGCCATCCTGCTGGCCCTGTGGATGGCGCTGTGCATCGCCGTGACGCTGCTGACGCATGCCGAGGGGCGTTACCGGCACTTTCTGTTCATCGCCCTGCTGCCGCTGGCAGGCATCGGCGCCGATGCGCTGCTACGCGGGTACGTGTTCACACCTGGGGTAACTCACGTGCCTGGGAGCGCGGGCGTCCCGCCCGCGTGGCGTCTATGGGGGCAAGATGCCCGCGCTCCCAGGAGAAATGTCAACACGTACCTGCGCGGGGCGTGGCCGCGCCCCCTGGCCGGTCTGGCGGTGGCGGCACCCCTGGCGTTGGCGCTCCTGCCGTTGCTCTGCTACTACCCCTGGGCGTGGGCGCTGGAGGGAACGTCGCGCAGCCTCTACCGCTGGGCCGGCGACGGATTGGCGGCGGCGGGCCGGCTTGACGCCGCGGAGCGCGCCTACCTGGCGGCCCTGGCGGCCAACGAAACTCCCGATGGCTGGCTGGTCCTCGGCGACCTGCGCTGGCGCCGGGGCGACCTGGAAGGGGCCGGCGCGGCCTACGATCTGGCGTTTGCCCTGGCCGGCCCCTATCCCGCCGCCAGCGCCCGTCGCGGCGACTTGCTGCGCGAGCAGGGGCGCGATGACGAGGCCCGCAGGGCCTTCGAGGGACGCTACCTCGATCCAGGCCGGCTCCTTGACTGGAGCTACCGCTTCCTCCGCCCTCGCCCCGCCACGGCCATCGACGTCGGTAACGGGCTGGACTTCGGTTATGTGGGCCAGGTCCACCCGGCGGAACGGGCCCACCAGGCCACTGGCCGCTGGACCGGCGGCGACGGGCGGCTGCGCCTGGGCGACGGAGCGTCCGCGCCGGGCATCCTGACCCTGCGGGTAATTGCGCCCTGGCCCGATGGCAAGGCAGTGCCGCTGCAGATTTGCGCCCGAGAGGGGTGCGTCCTCGCGACGCTGGAGCAGCGGTGGCGCACAGTGCGGGTGCTGCTCCCCGCAGCGAGCCACGAGATCGCCTTGCGCAGCCCGACCTTCCCCGCTCCTGATGGCCGCGACCTCGGCGTGTTCCTCGACTGGGCGGAGGTGCGGCCCATCCCCCGCCACGCCCGTAGGGGTCTGGGAGGGCGCAGCCCTCGAGCTGGGGGAGGGGGAAACCCGGTTTTCCCACCCCCCTCGCCGAGGGCGTATGTTCACGTGAGACGGTCATGCGCATGGCGCACCCCGCCCGATGCACACGGCCCGGGAGCGCGGGCGGGACGCCCGCGCCACGGCTCCGCGGGCACGGTGCCCGCGCTCCCGGCCCAGGTTCACCTCAGCCGTCTATGCGGCTCCGTCGCACAACGCCGCAATGAACATACGGTTGTTCCTGGGAGGGCGCAGCCCTCCCAAACCCTCCCAGGGGGCGGGGCCTGGGTGCGCGGGCCTCCGGCCCGCATCCGCTGAGGGATGGGGAAACCCGGTTTCCCCACCCCCCTCTTCGAGCGCCTATGTTCACGTTAGCCGTCCATGCGGCTCCGCCGCACACGAATACGATGAAGATAGGTCGTTCCTGGGAGGGGGCAGCCCTCCCAAACCCTCCCGGGGGCGGGGGTGTGGGGGAACCCGGTTTCCCCCTCCCCCTGCGTGCTATCCATTACCCATAAGTCCATTGCCTCGCCATTGCGTTCCTGGGCGGTTTAGCCCTTGCTAGTGCGCCAGAAGAGGCCTCAATACGAGGCCATCTCGTTCGGTTTTTCGGTTCTCCCGGATGGCTTTACAAAGCCATCCACAGACTTGTGGGTAATGGATAGCTGCGTGAGAGCCAGGCCCCCCCGCGGGCAGGGGCGTGGGGAAACCCGGTTTCCCCACACCCCTGCTTCAGCAGTCTATTTTCACGTTAGCTGCCCACGCGGCTCCGTCGCACAACGCCGCAATGAACATACGGTTGTTCTTGGGAGGGCGCAGCCCTCCCAACCCCTCCCGCGGGTGGGGGCATGGGGAAACCGGGTTTCCCCATGCCCCTGCGGGGCGGGGACGTGGGGAAACCCGGTTTCCCCACCCCCCTCTTCGAGAGCCTATGTTCACGTTAGCGCATGCGGCGCCGCAGCCCCCCTTCCAGCTTCCCCCGCTGGGAGCGGGCACCCGGCTCCTCCCCCCAGCGGGGGGAGGCTGGGAAGGGGGTAGCACGCTGCGAACGGTTTTCACGTTAAGTATGGAGGTAACCCGGACCATGACCTTTCAAGACATGGTGCGCACGGCACTCGAAAACCTGGGCCGGCGCAAGGTACGCACGGCTCTGACTTCAACCGGAGTGATCGTGGGCATCCTGACGATCGTCACCATGGTGTCGCTCGGGGTGGGGGTGCAGCGTGAGATACGCGACCAGTTCGCCGCCCTGGGGCTGGAGAATGTCTTTGTGCGTCCCGGCCAGCAGCAGGAAGAGGACTTTTTCACCCAGTTTGGCCCCCCGATACCCGCGCAACCGATCACGCCGGAGGTGGTGGCCCGGTGGGAGCGTCTGCCCGGCGTGCGCGGAGTAACGGCGCGGGTGAACCTGGATCAGGTGACGACGCTGCTGGAGTTCCCAGACAGCGGGGTGCGGCCCGTGCGGGTCAGCGGGCTGGACCTGATCGCCAACCCCTTCCGCGCGCCGCCGGTGGCCCTGGCCGGCACGCTCGGCCCCCTCGAGCAGGCCGGGCAGGTGGTGCTGGCCGCGGGGGCCCTGCCGCCGGGCGCGCGCCCCGAGGACCTGCTGGGCCGTAAGGTGGCGATTGTGCTGCGCAGCCCGCGGGGCGAGACCGAGCGCTTTCCGCTCACCGTGGCGGGCGTGAACGACGGGGCCGACAACGAAGTGCAGGCGACCACGGCGGATATGGCGGCCATGAAAGCCTGGTGGTTCAACACCCCCGACTACCTGGCGCGCTACGGCTACGACGAGGCGGTGATCCGGGCCAGCGACGTGGCGGCGGCGGCCGAGCTGGTGCGCGCCCTGCGGAGCCAGGGCTTCCGGGTGCAATCGCTCGAACTCATTCTGCAACAGGCCAACCGCGTCTTCGCGGTGATCAACGTGATGCTGGCCTCGGTGGGCGGGCTGGCGCTGTTCGTGGCCAGCCTGGGCATCGTCAACACCATGATCATGGCCATCTACGAGCGCACCCGCGAGATCGGCACCTTGAAAGCGATCGGCGCCTCGCGCGGCGATATCCGCGGCATCTTCATGCTCGAGGCCGGGCTGATCGGCCTGATCGGCGGCGCGATCGGCATCGTCGGCGGCTGGCTGATCGGCATCTTGCTCAACCAGGTAATCAACTGGTACATCGCGCGCGAACGGCTGCCGGTCGAAGGGACCTTCTTTGTCACCCCCTGGTGGCTGGCCCTGGCCGCGCTGGCCTTCGCGGCCCTGGTGGGGATCGTGGCCGGCCTCTACCCCGCCGCGCGCGCCGCGCGCCTCGATCCGCTGGTGGCGCTGCGGTACGAGTAAGGTGGGGGGATGGGGAAACCCGGTTTCCCCATCCCCCTGCTCGAGGGCTTCGCCCTCCCAAACCCTCCCACCGGGTGAGGGCAGGGGGAAACCTGGTTTCCCCCTACCCCTGCTTGAGGGCCAGGTCCTCCCGCCAGTGGGGGCGTGGGGAAACCCGGTTTCCCCATACCCCCGCGGACGCGGGCCGGAGGCCCGCGCACCCAAGCCCCCGGCCCCTGGGAGGGTTTGGGAGGGCGTAGCCCTCCCAGGAAGAACCTTTTTTCATCCCGTCGGTGTGCGGCGCAAGCCGCATGGACGACTGGGAGCGCGGGCATCTTGCCCGCGGAGAAGCGACGGGGACGCAACGCCCTCGCTCACAGGCGCGTGGGTTACCCCAGGTGTGAACAGTTACCCGTGGTTACACTCTTTACACATGCCGGCGCTGTGCTATAATGGAACCCGCGCGTCGAATACATGTTCGCACCGTTCATTACGTTTATTCATGCGATTGCAATGCGGATCTTCTGACAGCGTATTGTGGAAAACACACGTTTTACCTATCTCCAGAAAGTCCTCAACCTCTTTTAACTGTAAATACTTTCGAGGAGACCCCTGGCGGGGTAGGGAGCATGAGCACCCATGAAGGACTTCGTCCACCTGCACGTCCACTCGGAATACAGCCTGCTCGACGGTTACGCCTCCACGGCGGCGATCACCGCCCGCGCGGCGGAGCTGGGTATGGATAGCATCGCCCTTACCGATCACGGGGTCATGTACGGGGCGATAGAGTTCTACGAAGCGGCGAAGAAGGCCGGCGTCAAGCCGATTATCGGCATGGAAGCCTATTTCGCCCCCGGATCGCGCGACGACCCCATGGTCCGTGGCGGGAAGAATTACTACCACCTCCTCTTGCTGGCCAGAAACGAGACCGGCTACCGCAACCTGGTCCGCCTCACCACCCGCGCGCATCTCGATGGCATGGGCAAGGGCGTCTTCGCCCGCCCGCGCATTGACCGCGCCTTGCTCGAGCAGTACCACGAGGGCCTGATCGTTACCTCGTCGTGCATCGCCGGCGAGGTGATCAGCCAGATCCAGGCCCAGCAGGCCGATGAAGCCCGCCGGACGGCGGCCTATTTTCGCGATCTGCTGGGGCCAGAGCATTATTACCTGGAACTGCAACTCCACGACAATACGCCTGAACTCGAGGGCATCAACGACGAACTGGTGCGCATCGGTCGCGAGCTGGGCATCCCGATGGTGGTGACGAACGATACCCACTTTGTGCGCCCGGAGGATCGCCAGACCCAGCAGATGGTCATGGCGATGGGCATGAACCTCACCTACCGTGAGTTCTGCGCCAAAGACTACGCCATGGACGAGAGCTACCATATTATGTCCGGCGAACAGATGTGGGAGAAGTTCAAGCGCTACGGGACGGCGCCGCTGGAGAATACGCGCCGCATCGCCGAGATGTGCAACCTGAAGCTGGAGTTCGGGCGCGTGCAGTTGCCGCAGTTCGATCTGCCCGAAGGCCACGACGCTGCCTCCTACCTCCGCCTGGTGTGCGAGGAAGGCTTGATGCGCCGCTTCAACGGCAACCCGCCCGCGCACTACGTCGCTCGTCTCCAGGATGAACTGGACGTGATCAATGCCACCGGCTTCCCCGACTACATGCTGATTGTCTGGGACTACGTGAAATACGCCCGCTCGCGGGGCATTCCCTGCCTGCCCCGCGGTTCGGCGGGGGCCTCGCTGGTGCTCTACTGCCTGGGCATTACCGATGTGGACCCGGTGAAGAACAAGCTGCTCTTCGAGCGCTTCCTCTCCCGCGAACGCCTGGAGATGCCCGATATTGACACCGACTTCGCCGACTCGCGCCGCCAGGAGGTCCTCGATTATCTGACCCAGAAGTACGGGCGCGAGAATGTGGCCCAGATTATCACCTACGGCACCCTGGGGGCCAAGGCGGCCCTGCGCGACATGGGCCGCGTGCTCGATCTGCCGCTCAGTGAGGTGGACCGGGTCGCCAGGCTGATCCCGCCCCTGCCCGTGGGGATCACCATCGCCCAGGCCATGGAGCGGGTGCCGGAGTTGAAGCAGATCTATGAGACCCAGCCGGAACTGCGCGAGTTGATTGATGCCGCGCAGCGGGTCGAGGGGCGTATGCGCTCGGTGGGCACCCATGCCTGCGGCGTGGTGGTGAGCCGCACGCCCCTGGAAGAGATTGTGCCCCTCCAGCGCACCACTAAAGACGAAAACGCCCTGATGGCCGCCTATGAGGGCCCCACCCTCGCCAAAATGGGCCTGCTCAAGATGGATATCCTCGGCCTCACCAACCTCTCGGTGGTGGCCGAGGCCCTCAAGTATATCGAGCAGACCACCGGACGGCGCATGTGGCTCGATGACATTCCGACCGACGATCCCAGGGTCTTCGAGAGCCTGAGCCGCGGCGAAACCCGCAATGTCTTCCAGTTGGAGTCGCCGGGGATGACCCGCTATTTGATGCAGTTGAAACCGACCCGCGTCGAGGATCTCTACGCCATGGTGGCGCTCTACCGCCCCGGCCCGCTGGAGCAGATCCCGGTCTATATTCACAATAAGCACCATCCCGAGCAGATCCGCTACCTGCACCCCATCCTCGAGCCGATCCTCGAAGATACCTACGGGGTGATCGTCTACCAGGAGCAGATTATGCAGTTGCTCCAGACGGTCGCCGATTATACCCTGGGCCAGGCGTATGTCGTCATCAAGGCCATCAGCAAGAAGAACAAGGCCCTGATGGCCGAGCACGAGGCGATCTTCAAGGCGGGGTGCCTGAAACAGGGTATCAGCCAGGAGATCGCCGACCAGTTGTGGGAACTGATCCTGCCCTTCGCCGGTTATTCCTTCAACCGCCCCCACGCCACGCTGTACGGGTTGCTGAGCTATCAGACCTGCTGGCTGAAGGTGAATTACCCGGTGGAGTATATGGCCGCCGTGCTCACCGGCGCGGGCGGAGCGCTCGAGGATGTCACCAAGGGCGCCCTGGAGGCGCGCCGCCTCGGGGTGGCCGTGCTGGGCCCCGATGTCAATCGCTCCCACAAGGGCTTCACCATCGAACCCCTGGACCCTGGCCGGCCCCTGCCGCCCGAGGTGGTCTACCAGCGCGGCATTCGCTTCGGCCTGGCGGCGATTAAGAACGTGGGCGAGGGTCCGGTCGAGGCGATCATCGCCGAACGCGAGGCCAATGGCCCCTTCCAGTCGCTGGAAGATCTCTGCGCGCGGGTGGACCGCCACGCGCTCAACAAGCGGCTGCTGGAGAGCCTGATCAAGGCCGGCGCGCTCGACGCGCTCCCCGGCTCGCGCCGCCAGAAACTGGCCATCCTTGACCAGGCGCTGAACGCCGGCGCCGAGGCCCAGAAGGCCCGCGCGATCGGCCAGAGTTCCCTGTTCGATGTCTTCGGCGGGCAGAGCGACGGGGCGGCCAGCCTGCGCGTGCCGCGCATCCCTATGCCTTCCATCCCCGCCACTGCCGCCGATACCAAGGAGGAGTTGCTCTGGGAGAAGGAACTGCTGGGCCTCACCCTCTCCGACGACCCGGTTGCGCGGGCGCTTGAGGGGATCGATCGCGCCGGGGTGAGCAACCTGGGCGACATTGCCGAGGAGCACCTCAACACGCTGATGACCTTCGTCGGGGTGCTGAGCGGCGTCCGTCGCATCACTACCAGGAAAGGCGAGGCGATGCTGGTGGCCAATCTCGAGGATCTCACCGGCGCGATCGAACTGGTCGCCTTTCCCAGGACGCTGGCGCACTATGGCGATCTGCTGCGCGATGACGCCGCGGTGAAGGTCACCGCGCGCGTGGAGAACCGCCGCGATACGACGCAACTGGTGGTCGAGACGGTCGAAATGGTCACTGCGGCCCCGGAAGCGGCGCCGATCAGCGCGCCCAATGAGATGGACCTGGAGGGTCTGAGCGAGGCGCTGGAGCCGATGCCCGTCGTTGGCGAACCGGCAAGCTTGCCAGACGCGCCGCCGCCCGTCGCCCCGGCGCCAGCGGCGCCCGTCGCGCCCCCGCCCGCGCGCGCCCGGCGACAGGTGAAACTCACCCCGCACGGCCACGATCAGGGAAGGGGGCAGGCAATGAACGGCAATGGCCAGCACCACGATCCAGCTACCCGCCCGCCGGTTGCCGGGCGCATCCTCCGCCTCTATCTGCCCCGCACCGGCGACCACGATGGCGATGTGCGGCGCATGCAGGACGTGTACAGCGTGCTGCGCGAGAGCGCCGGTCGCGACCAGGTGACGCTCTACCTGCCCAACGGCGTGGGCAGGGTGGTCCTCGAATCACAGCACCGGGTCGCCGTATCGCCGGGCTTGCTCGAGGCGTTGCGGCAGGTGCTGGGGCCGGAACGGGTGGTGGTCGAGTAGCGCCGAAGCAATCCTCCCGCGGGCGGGCGAGGGCGCAGCCCTCGAGCAGGGGGATGGGAAACCGGGTTTCCCCATCCCCCTACCTCATGGGAGGGTTTGGGAGGGCGCAGCCCTCCCAGGAACAACCTGAGGTTCATCGCGGCGTTGTGCGGCGGAGCCGCATGCATGGCCAGGGCGACCCATGCGCCTGGGAGCGCGGGCCTCCCGCCCTCGTCGCGTCTCCGCGGGCAAGCTGCCCGCGCTCCCGGAGGTATGTGAACACGTGCCCCACGGGCAGGGATGTGGGGAAACCTGGTTTCCCCACATCCCTCTCCAGGGGACGAGGCCCGTCAAATAAGCGCATGCGGGGCTTATGGTCTTTGAATACATAATCCGGTATAGGCCGCGCAGGCGGCCTTCGCATCCCCTAGCCGAGGGCTTCAGCCCCACGGCTAGCCCGGCATAGCGGATGAATTTTTCAAAGACCATCAGCCCCCCTCCCAACCTCCCCCCGCTGGGGGGAGGCGCCGCACTCCCGCCTCCAGCGGGGGGGCTGAGGAGGGGTGGTCAGCGTAGGTAAAACGTATTGGGACCATGCCCGCGCTGCGGCCCTCGGGGCAGTTCCTCCAGACGGAAATTATCGAAGCGCGCGCGCTCCAGAGGCCTCGGCCCCCTGAATGACCAGACCGGCGCGGCCGTCCAGACTGATCGCGTCAGTAAACTCCAGTTCGGCCAGCACCTCGTCGTTGACGCTGATCGCCAGCCGTCGCTCGCGCACCTCGACCTTGATGCGGTTGGTGGCGTTGAGGCCGGCGCGCACCGCGGGCGCCGGGGCGGGAGGGATGATCAGGCCGCCGTCGGCGCCGTTCCGGTAGAACATGAAGCCGCCCTCGGGCAAGATAACCAGGGCGAAGAAATTGAACGCGGCGTCGTCGCCAAACATCACGCCATAGCCGCTGCCTCCGCCCTCTGCCTCCACCATCGTGGCGTCCACTTCAAGCACGAAGTCGCCCTCCACCCGCGAGGAGCCAATGGGCAGGGGTTGTTGCCACGACACCACCTCGCCGCCCACAAAGACCTCGTAGCTCTCCTGCACAACGGTGGCGCCGCCAACGCTCCAGCGGGCGCGTTGCGGGTCGCTGAAATCCTCGCGCAGATCGATCCACTCATCGCGGGGCGCGTCAACGATCGGCGCCACTGCACCCTCGAGGTTGTCGAAGCGCACCGTCAGATCGCCCTGGTCGAAGGTCACCAACCCCAGGGTAAGCTGGCCTGCCTGCTGGCGCTCATCGCTGTACTCCAGCACCTGCTCGCCGTTGATGAAGCCGCGGATCGAAGCGCCCTCGGCGATCACCCGCAGGCGATTGCTCACCCCCAGGCCCCTGCGGATGCGCGGGTCGGGGGTCCAGGGCACGAGAGACGTGTAGGTCTCATCGCGCACCTGGACGAGGCGGAAGTAACCCGAGGGGCTGATCGAGAAGAGCAGGTGATCATCGGGGGCGGCCTGGCGAAAGCGGATGCCGAATTCTGAGGTCAGATCGCCGCTGACCGGCAGCACGTCCACGGCCATATCGAAGTCGCGCACATCGGACACGCCCAGGTAGAGACCGTAGGAGTCGAAGTGGGGCAATTCGAGTGTCATTTCGTAGGCGCCGCCGCTGATGCGCGTCTGTGAGCGGTCCCAACGGTTGGAGGGTTGGCTGAAGTCGTCAGTGATCGCCACGGGGCCATCGGGAATGGCGACGAACTTATTGGGGCTTTCGGGGGGCGGGCCAACCTGACCGGCGGTGAGCGAGGCCAGCCGGCCCCGCAGCACCGGGTTGGTCAGGACCACGAGGAGCAGGCCGATACTGGCGACGACGACGAAGGCGCCCAGCGCCGCGGCGAGGAGGATCAGCAGGCGCCGCCGGCCCCGCGGCGCCTCATCGGGCGCAGCCGGAGGATAGGGCGCCCATGCACTCCCGGCGGGTGGCGCAGGAGGCATACTATCGGCCTGCGGAGGCACACGGGTCTCCGGGTCGGACATGGCATTCTCCCTGGGAACGTCTATGCGCACAGGTGGCGATACCATATAGTATACCGCGTATCCTGCCGGAGCGGCAGGCGCGGCGGGGGGCTGC
>Ga0209162_1000573_pt1 | contig 39821 bp, 27 predicted proteins | sample YNPNPMetaG_FD_187121 | JGI IMG/M metagenome (GOLD analysis project Ga0209162, IMG submission 187121) | Anoxygenic and chlorotrophic microbial mat microbial communities from Yellowstone National Park, USA - YNP NP MetaG (SPAdes) (version 2) ...
TCGATCCCTCGGAACTCCAGAATCTCATGAAGGGCGAAGAGGCCATAGCCTGGCTCAAGGGAGAGATAGAGAAGCACGCCAAGAAGTGACAAGGCCTTGGGAACCCACTGGCTAGGCCTTGGGGGCGGAGAAGGCCGCGACCTCCGGATTTGGAACACGAGGCCTCCAGGAGGAGGCCATGAAAGCGACCAGAAGGGGAAAGAGGGGCCATGGAGATCAAGGTTCCATATGGATTGGAGCAGATAGTGGTGAGGGTCCCGGACGAGAACGTCCTTGGTGTCTTTCACCCCAACGAGGTGGAGACGAAACCCGAGAAGGAGACCCTCCTCGCAGCCCTCAAGAACCCGTTGGGGGGCCCCAGTTTCGAGGAGTTCATAGAAGGCGGGGGGGAGATCCTCTTCATAGTCAACGATGGCACGAGGCCCACTCCTACTGCCAAGGTCCTGGAGATGATCCAGGGCGAGCTGAGGAAAATAGATGCTCGCTTCATCGTGGCAACGGGCTGCCACAGGGCCCCTACGGAGGAGGAGTACAGGTTCATATTCGGCCCCCTTTACGATGAGTTGAGGGGGAAGGTCTATGTCCACGACTCCAGAAACGACAGGGAGATGGTCTATCTCGGCACCTCCAAAAACGGGACAGAGATGTACGTCAACCACCACGGAGTCAAGGCTGACAAACTTGTGGCCATAAGTTCCGTGGAGCCCCACTATTTCGGGGGATACACAGGGGGAAGGAAGAGCTTTCTTCCTGGCATAGCCTCGTACAAGACCATCGAGCAGAACCACAAGTATGCCATAAGGCCAGAGGCCAAGAGCCTCGCCTTGGAGGGCAACCCCGTCCACGAGGACATGGTGGACGCATTGAAGAGCATAGAGGGCAAGCCCATATTTTCCATCCAAGTAGTGCTGGACAGGGAAAGGAGGATCTATGCTGCCACCTCTGGCGACATACATGCATCCCTTCAAGGGGCCATTGACAAGGCCAACGAGCTCTTTTGCGTGAAGATACCGGAGAAGGCGGACATAGTGGTCTCCGTAGCACCGTATCCCATGGATGTGGACCTGTACCAATCCCAGAAGGCACTCGAGAGCGGAAAACTGGCCCTCAAAGATGGCGGAATCCTGATAATGGTGAGCAAGTGTCGAACTGGGATAGGTGAGAAGGCCTTCTACGATCTCCTGGCCCGTGCCGGTGGGAATCCCAAGAAGGCCCTGGAGGAGATAGAGAGGGGGTACAAGCTGGGCTATCACAAGGCTGCCAAGATGGCGGAGATAGCCCTCTGGGCGGAGATGTGGGCGGTGACGGACCTTCCGGATTCGACCCTGGAGGCCGTGTTCATGAGGCCTTTCAAGGGTCTCCAGAAGGCACTCGATGAGGCCCTTGCCGCCAAGGGGAAGGATGCCAAGGTTCTCTTCCTTATGGATGGTTCCATAACCGTGCCCATGCTCTGATACGAGAGCCTTTTTGGAGCTTTGCGATCAAGGAGGGATGAGGAGAAATGCCACTGGATGAGAGGCTTCTCGAGAAGCTGCAGGAGATCTTCGGGGAGAAGGATGTGAGCACGAGGACATCGGAGCTCTACGTGTACTCCTTCGATGGGGGGATACACAGGAGGATGCCAGATGCTGTCGTGAGGCCGAGGAACACGGTTCAGGTCCAGAAGCTCGTTGCCCTGGCCAACGAGCACAAGATACCCCTGGTGCCCAGGGGAGCAGGCACTGGGCTTGTGGGTGGAGCGGTCCCCATTGTCGGGGGAATAGTCGTGGATATGCAGGGAATGAAGGAGATAAAGGAGATCCGCGTAGACGGTATGTACGCGGTTGTGGAGCCTGGGGTTGTCTGCGACAAATTCAACGAGGCCCTCAAGCCGTACGGATACTTCATTCCCGGGCCTGCATCGAGCGAGGTCGCCACACTGGGAGGGATGGTGGGGCACAACTCCTCGGGTGGGTTCGCTCTCAAGTATGGGGCTACGAGGGACTATGTGCTGGGACTTCTGGTGGTCCTCCCCAATGGAGAGGTCATAGATGTGGGGACCAGGACACCGGTGAACTCGGGCGGTTTCCAGTTCGAGAAATTCTTCTGCGGGTCCGAGGGCACCCTGGGAATCTTCACCGAGATAATCCTCAAGATAGTTCCCAAGCCAAAGGCGAGGGCTGCGTGTGTGGCCTTCTTCGATGACCTGGAGAAGACAGGCCAGTGCGTGGCCAATATAATCGCCCAGGGCCTTGTCCCCTCCCAGATCGAGATCATGACAGGGATATCCATAAAGGCGGTCAACAAGGCAAAGGGGTTGGGCCTTCCCGAGTGCGCCGGCATGCTTCTCATAGAGGTGGATGGCCATCCCGGGGTTGTGGGCCAGGAAGTGGAATTGGTGGGAAAGGTGTGCAGGGAAAGCGGAGCTTTCGAAACGGAGTTCACGGATGATCCCCAGAGGATGGAGATCCTGTGGAAGGGGAGAAAGGAGATGATCCCCTCCCTGAGCATTCTCCAGCAGGAATACGCCACTGTGATGTTGGCAGATGACATGGCTGTTCCCATATACAACGTGCCCAAGGCCCTCAAGGCCTTCGATGAGATCTCGAGCCAGTACGACATACACATTCCCGCGTATGGACATGCCGCAACAGGGAATCTCCACACCAAGGTGCTCATGGATCCCACAAATCCCGATCACTGGAGACAGGCAGAGGAGGCAGTCCCCAGGCTATACGATGCTGTGTTGGCCCTCGGTGGCACAACAACGGGCGAGCACGGAATAGGCATCACCAAGGCCCCCTTCCTCCACAAGGAGAAGGCTGGGGCAGTCAAGGCCATGAAGGCCATAAAGAGGGCACTGGATCCCAACAACATAATGAACCCCAAGAAGCTCATGGACTGGGAAGAGGGATTTGTAACCCATCTGAGATATCCCTTCGAGACCCCGGAGGAGAAGGGAGAGCTGGCTCCTTTCTTCCATGAGATGATCACTTGCACCCAGTGCGGCTATTGCAAGAGCGTCTGCCCTGGTATCCAGTGCGCGGAGGGTTGGGACTCCTTCAGTCCGAGGGGCAAGGTGGCCCTCTCTTACGGTGTCGTGACAGGCGAGATCCCCATGGACCAGTCAGTGGCCGAGAGGATCTTCCAGTGCGTTTTGTGTGGGGATTGCTTCAGGAGATGCCCATCGGGAATAAATGCGCCAGAGCTCATAAGGGCGGCTAGGGCTCAACTCGTGGATGCTGGGTTCGCATACGACACCCACAGGGCCCTTGTGGAGAACATCATGAGAACTGGAAACATCTATGGCGATGAGGCCATGGAGGTTCCAGTGACTCAAGGAGAGGCCGTGGTATTTCTGGGCTGCCAATATGGATCGAGGCTCAACAAGACGAAAAAGTACCTCAAGATCATGGAAAAGCTCGGCCTTCCAGCGAAGGTGGAAGGCGGTCTCTGCTGTGGCTATCCCATGGCAGTCCTGGGGTTCAAGAAGTCATTGGAGGAGTACAAGAAGCGCTTTCTCGACAGGTTCAAGCCAGAGGAGATGATAGCCTTTTGTCCCTCATGCGCCCTGTTCCTGAAAGAGGAATATGGCTTCGAGGCAAAACACGTCCTCCAGGTCATAGCCCAAAAGCTAGAGGGGAGGGAGCTTCCATCCAATGGCAAAGTCGTCACGTACCATGATCCCTGCGATCTTTCGAGGGGCATGAAGATAACCGAGGAGCCCAGGAAGATCCTCAAGGCTCTGGGTTACAAGCTAGTTGAGATGAAGCACAATAGGAACCAATCTCGATGCTGCGGTGGGGGTGGAGGAATACTCACAACCGACCAGGCAATGTCCACTGAGATAGCCCAGGACAGGATAGAGGAGGCCCTCGAGACAGGCGCGGAAATTCTCGTCACAGCCTGTCCCACCTGCGAGCAGGTCTTGAGGAAAGCGGCATCGACCTCCAAGGCAGGAAAGATAACGGTCAAGGAACTGAGCGATGTCCTAGCCGATGCCCTCAAGTGAAGATGAGGGCCGGGGAAAAGGTGAAGGAAAGGGGCGCTTCTTCCACGGGGCGCCCCCTCTTTTTGGGCGCTCACTCAGAGATGTAGGGCAGTGGCCAGATCCTGAAGTAGTCCCTGATCCGCATCCATATGCCCACAAGACCCACAGGCTCGAATATTATGAAGAGGATGATGAGGAGACCAAATGCGAGCTCCTTTGCAGGGCCCACCAGTATGGTGATATTGGGGTCATAGATCCTGGCAAGCCAGCTCACAATAGAGTCCAGCCCGAAGGGAACAAGGGTCACGAACAGGACACCGAAGACTGTTCCCAGTATGCTCCCCAGCCCCCCCACAAGCACCATGGCCAAAAACATGACCGAGTGAAAGAACGTGAAGTCTCCGGGCATTGCTGCCCTCTGAAGACCAGCGAAAAGGGCCCCAGCCACTCCAGCATAAAAAGAGGCTATGGCGAAGGAGAGGAGCTTGTAACCGAAAACCGGCACCCCTATGATCTCAGCGGAGACATCGTTGTCCCTTATGGCCACAAAGGCCCTTCCTATCTTGGACCTGAAGAGGTTCTTGCCCCCCCAAGTGAGGAGCATGGCCAGGAGGAAACAGAAGTAGAAATAGTAGACCTGCTTCTGGAGGGGAAGCCCGAGGAGCGTAGGGGTTGGGAGTTCAATCCCCCGGATCCCCCTCGTGAGACTCTCCCAGTGGATTATGGCGTAATCGATGATGAACTGGAAGGCCAAGGTCGCGACCATGAGGTAGAATCCCTTTATCCTCAAGGAGGGAATCCCCACGAGAATTCCCACAATTGCCGCCACGATCCCTGCGAGAAGGACCGAAGGGAGAAAAGGTATACCGAGCTTCGTTATACAGAGGGCTGAGCAATAGGCCCCGACTCCCACAAATGCCGCATGGCCCAGGGAGAGAAGCCCGGTGAAACCCACAAGTATATTGAGGCCCAAGGCAGAGATGAGATTGACCAGGGCCAAATTGAGGATGAAAAAATCACCTTCATCCGCGAACAAGGGCGAGGCTGCGCTCAAGACCAGGAAAACCGCAAAGGCTGCCCTCTTGAACCTGGTGCGGAATATCCTCTCGTCCTCCTCGTAAGTGGAGACTGCGTTGGATGCCAGATACCTGTTATAGATATCCGAAAGACCGCTCATCTTCCCGCTCCCCCATCAAGGCCTTTTTTGTAAAAGGCTCTCACACAGTGGCGAGGCGCACATTTCCCCTGAAGGTCGAGACCCTTCCATCCTCGTAGCGGATCTGAATGTCCAGGCCGTGGGTGTCCTTCTCCGAGTAGAGGTCCTCTATGAGGGCCCTGTAACGCTCGTAAACAAAGGCCCTTCTCACCTTTCGAGTCCTTGTGAGCTCGCCATCGTCGGCATGGAGCTCTTTCAGCAATATGGCGAACCTCTTCACCCTTATCTGCTGGGGGAAACGCTGGCAGAGCCTGTGGATCTCGCCTCTTATCAATTCATAGGTCTCGGGCCTCTGGGAGAGATCCTGGAAGGTGGTGTAGGGGATCCCCCTCCTTTTGGCCCAGTTGCCGACATTCTCGAGATCTATGCTCACTACCGCTGTGACAAAGGGCTTCTTGTCCCCGCAGACAACTGCCTCCCTTATGTAGGGGCTGAACTTGAGCCTGGTCTCTATGTCCTGGGGGGCGAAACGGGTCCCGTCCTCCAGGGCCATCAGGTCCTTGAACCTGTCGAAGACGTAGAGGTGCCCATCCTCCCCCATGTAGCCCGCATCCCCTGTCCTCCAGAATCCATCCTCCGTGAAACCCTCTCGGGTGGCCTTCTCGTTCTTGTAATACCCGAGGTGCACATTGGGCCCCCTCACCTGGATCTCGCCCTCTTCCGAAACCCGCACCTCCACCCCTGGGATGGGAATGCCCACTGTCTCGGGCCTCACATCCTCCTTCCTGTGGGTTGTGGCTATGCCGGAGCACTCGCTCTGGCCATAGACCTGTCTCATGTCTATCCCCAGGGCCTTGAAAAAGATGAAGACCTCTGGGGAGATGGCCCCTCCGCCGGTCACTGCCATCTGCACCCTTCCAAGGCCCACCCTTGTCTTGAGAGGCCGAATCACAAAGAAGTCCAATACCTGGGCCATCAAGTTCCTCCACAAACCCACCCTCTGTCCCGTGACCTTGGCCTCGGTGCAACGAAGGGCCGTATCTATGGCTACGCGATAGAGGCCTCGTTTGAAAAAATCAGCATTGTCCATGGCCGCTTGAATGGTGGAGATGAGAAGTTCCCAGGTCGCAGGCGTCCCTCCGAAATAGAAGGGCTGGAGTTCCAGGAGATCCCGCTTAACGGTCTCTGTCTCTTCTGGGAAGTTGTACCTGGCCCCAACCATGAGGAATCGGGTCACATTGTAGAGCTGCTCTCCGATCCAGGGCAGGGGAGCCAGGGACAGGAGTTCATCGCCCCTTTGCATGGCCACAAGCTTTCCGTAACTCGAGGCTGCAAAGAGGAGATTGTGGTGGCTCAGCATGGAAAGTTTGGGCATGGCGGTTGTACCCGAGGTCGTGAGCATCAGGGCCACGGAATCAGGGTCCAATTTGCTGGCCCTCTCCTCGAGGAAGTTCCGGTGGTCTTTCTTCATCTCCTCGCCCTTCTTCAGGACCTCCTCGAACCGCATCAAGAATGGGTAATGGGAATAGTAGTGGCCCATTCCCCTCGAATCCCACACTATGGCCTTGGAGACCTTCCCCTCCAGGGAATCCCACACCTTGAGGAGCTTGTCCACCTGTTCCTGGTCCCTCAGGACCAAGAACCTCGCATCCGAGTATCGAACTAGGTAGAGCATCTCCTCTGGCAAGCAGTCGGAGTACATGCCAGTGGCCACTCCCCCAGCTGCTATGGTTCCGAACTCGGCCAATATCCACTGGGGCTTGTTGTCCCCTATGATGGCTATCTTGTCCCCCTCTCGGAGGCCCAGGTCCAGAAGGCCCAGAGCGAACTGTTCCACCTGCTCCTTGAAATCCATCCAGGAGATGGGCGTCCATATCCCGAATCTTTTCTCCCGCATTGCCACTTCTGTGGGCATCTCCCTGGCGTTTCTCAGGATAAGGCCGATCAAGCTTCGCTCCAGATCCATTGGGCCCCTTTCCCCAAAGAGGTTCTCACCGGGCCTTCCTTCCCAGGTAGGCCTCTATGACATGGGGATCCTCCTGGACCTCCTCTGGGGATCCCTCTGCTATCTTGAATCCGAAATTGAGCACACAAACCCTGTCCGAGAGATCCATGACTGCGGCTAGGTCGTGCTCGATCCAGATGATGGTCACTCCCAGCTCCCTGTGCACATCCATGATGTAGCTGGCGATGTCCTCCTTTTCCTCCACTGCCATTCCTGCCATGATCTCATCCAAAAGGAGGAGCTTCGGTCTCATGGCCAAGGCCCTCGCCATATCCACCCTCTTTCGCACACCCATGGGCAACATGGCCACTGGGTGATACCTGAAACTGGAAAGGCCCATGAAGTCCAGGATCTGCTCCTCGATCTCCTTCCTGTGTCTCATCTCCTCTTCTCTGAGGTGGGGAAGTCTCAGAAAGCTCCCCAAGGGCGAAAACCTCATGAGGAAGTGTCTTCCCAGCTTGACATTGTCCAGGACTGTCATGCCACGGAAGAGCTCGACTTTTTGGAAGGTCCTGGCTATTCCCATGGAGGCTATCTTGTGGGGTTTCAAGGCCGTTATGTCGCATCCATCGAAGAATATCTTTCCTCTTTGGGGTTTGTAATGGCCATTTATGCAGTTGAGAAGGCTCGTCTTCCCAGCTCCATTGGGGCCTATGATGGCAAATATTTCCCCTTTCCTCACAGCGAAGCTCACCCCGCTCAACACCTGGACCGCACCGAAGGAGAGGCACACGTCCTTGACCTCGAGGATGGGACGGGCCTCCTCCCCACTTATAGCCATCTCTTCCTCCTCTTGTACCTCTTGGCCTCCCTGTAACTCCTCCTATCCTTCTCCCCCGAGCCCAGGTAGAACTCCCTCACGTCCTGATTTTCCAAGAGCTCGGATGCCTTGCCCTCGAGGACCACTCGACCTGTTTCCATCACGTAACCCCTGTGGCCTATGGCGAGGGCGGCATTGGCGTTCTGTTCCACCAGGACCACTGTCACCCCTTTCTCAGCATTCAACCTGCCCACTATTCTGAAGAGCTCCTCGGTCACGAGGGGGGCCAATCCCAGGGAAGGCTCATCGAGAAGGAGAATCCTAGGCCTTGTCATCAAGGCCATCCCTATGGCCAGCATCTGCTGCTCGCCCCCAGAGGCGAACCCCGCTTTCTTCTGCCTCAATCGCTTGAGGACCGGGAAGTACCTGTATACCTCTTCCAGGTCCTTGGCGACCTCTCTGTCCCACCTTGCCTGGGCCGCTGCGAGAAGGTTCTCCTCCACCGTGAGATACCAGAAGACAGGACGGTCCTCCATGACATAGGTGAGCCTGTGTTTCTTGAGTATTTCCGTTGTGTGGAGAGCCTTTATGGATTTGCCCCCGAGCCTCACATCCCCCTCTATGATCTTCCCGTCGTAAAAGTCGATCATTCCACATATGCTCCTCATGAGGGTCGTCTTTCCAGCCCCGTTCGCCCCGAGTATCACCAGGAGCTCGCCCTCTCCCACTCCCAGAGAGACCCCGTGGAGGACCGAAATCACATCGTGATATACTACCCTGAGATTTTCCACTGAAAGGAGCATCATACCCTCTCTATGCGCACGGTTCCGAAAAGGCCGTAAGGCCTAACGAGGAGAACGAGAAGTAGGAGTATGTACGGAGCGACGTTCTTGAACCCTATGAGACCCATGGGCTCTATGTAGGCGCCCACAAAGGCCTCGCAGAGGCCCACGATCAACCCACCCGCAAGGGCCCCTCCAATGCTGTCCATTCCCCCTACGAGGACAACGGGAATCGCCCTGAACCCAACCATGGCAGTGAGGTACGTGAGGCTTCCAAAGTTGGAGATGGCTATGCCGGCTATGGCTATGCACGCTGCGCTCAAGGACCAGACCACAACGAGGATCAGCCTCGCATTTATACCGTAAGCCATGGCCTTCGCCTGGCTCTCCGATGTGGCCCTTATGGCCACCCCCCACCTGGTGCGGAAGAGAAATAGCATCACCAGGCCGAAGGTGCAACCCGAAAGGAGAGAGGCCCAGACCTGCTCACTCAGGAAGATCATGTCGCCGATTTCCAAGGTGAGGTCCGGAAGGTCCAGGGAAAAGCTGTAGGAGTGTGCTCCGAAGACGAGCTGAACTATTGCCCTGAGGAAGCTCGCGAGCCCGAGGGTTATTATGGTCATGGAGATGGGGTTCCGGCCAAGAAGGGGCTGGATCGTGAGCCTCTCTACAGCCGCTGCGAAGAGGCCCGAGAGCCCCAAGCCTCCCAAGAGGGCCACGATGAAGGGGAGTTTGAGGTCGAAAAACAGGATGAAAAAGAGAAAGGCGCCGATCACGAGAAACTCCCCAACTGCGAAATTGAAGGCCTCGGATGCCTTGAAGATCATCACTATTCCCAGGCCCAGCAGGGCATAGACCATCCCCGTGAGGAGGCCAGAGAAGATCACTTGGAGGATTTCCATCATGGGATCACCGCCTCGGCCATTTGTTCGGGGCTTTTTGGGGGGAGCTCATCTCCCCCCAGAGACCCCTCACCACTTTATCTCGTTGACATTTATCCAGTCGCTTATGGGCTTGACTGCACCGGTGGGGACTTCCTTATCTCCTACCTTCTGCATCTTGACCTCTGCCTTGAAGATCTGGACCATGGGGATGGTGTGGAAGCGGTAGTCGAACTTCTTTCCCTCGAAAAGTCCCTTGAAATCCCAGACCATCTCATCCAAGGCCTTCTTGACGCCTTCTCTTGTGAGTTGCCCCGCCTTGTCTGCCCTCGTTAGGGCTTCCTGGATTATGAGGGCGTAAGTCAGCCCCTCCATGTAGAGGAACATGTCCTTGATCTTTCCTCCCTCCTTGTAATCTTCAGGCCTGTATTTCTTGGCGAATTCGTGGGCCATCTTCACCATGGGATTGGTCATGGGTGTCTTCTCCCTTGGGATGGCATCGCAAAATGGCCTCGAAGCAACCCCGACATAACCGTCATATGCTTCCTGGCAGACAAGGATGGGGAATCGACCTGTTGTGTAATGGGTGCCCATCAGCTGGACATCCTTGAGGATCTTCTTGGCTGTCTTGAAGAATATGGCCGTATGGCTCGTTGCCCCCGAGTAGCCATGATAGATCACGTACTCGGCTTTGGCCTTTCGCAGGGCCATGCACTCGTTTGTGGCGTCTGTGGCTGTGTAAGGGTATTCTATCTGGGCCACTACCTCCAAGCCTTTCTCCTTGGCATATTCCAGTCCTTCTGGAAGGCCATCTCTCCCCCAGGCGGTGGGGCTCACAACAAAGGCCACTTTCGGCTTCCCGGGCTTCTTGTGGTTCTCCTTTATCCACTTGAGGAGCACCTTTATCTGGTCTCCGTATGTAGCTCCCAGGGAGTAGTAATAGGGATATTTGGCAGGCCCCCCCTCAATTCCAAATATCTCCGTGGAGTAAGATCCATCGAGCCACGGGATTTTCTCCTCCACGTTCACCTTCTCTATCAGGGGCTTTAGGGCTCCGGTTATGTAACCTGTGGCCATGAGGAATTCGTCTCTACTGTGTTCGGCGCAATATTTGTTGAAATTGGCGACTTCGACCGTGGGATCGTACCTCATGTCCTCGAGGAAGAAGGTGATCTTCTTCCCGTTTACACCCCCTCCCTCGCTGTTTATCCAGTTCATCCCATCGATGTAGCCCATTCCGAACTCGGGAAGTGTCCCCACAGGCCCGCTCATGGGGAACTGGGAAAGGACCTTTATCTCCTTGCTGGCTGCAGGCAAACTAATGGCCAACAAGACTCCCACCACCGCCACCAATTGAAGCCCTCTCTTTCTCATGATCCCCTCCTTGGTCTCGTGTGGGTGATGAGCCCTCGGGGTGAGGAAGCTGCGGCGAGGCTCCTCCCCCCAGCTTTCCTGGGACCCCATGAAAAACTACCATGTCCGGAAATGCAAGCTAAAAATAAAGGAACGGCTGAGGGAGTGTCAAGGGAAAATTTGCGGGAATTGGCTGAAGGTCAGCTCTGGCCCTGGGAGGCCTCCATGTCCTCCTGGAGCATCCTATCGATCCTTCGGAAGTAAGGGATCGCCTTTTTCACCTTGCCGAAGAGAAACCTCGCCAGAACATAGGAGACGAGGAAACAGACCACGTAATTGGCTTCCCAGGAGGTGCCCGGAACAAGAATCTCCTTTGAAGCGTAACGGTCCTGCAGCCAATCCAGGGCGAAGAATATGGGCCAAAGGGATGCTGCTGAGAGGGCGATCTTGTGGAAAAAGAGCCTCCCAAAGGCCTCGTTTCCCTCCCTGTTTATGATCCTGTAAATTTCGGGATCCGCTAAGAGGGAGGCCTCTTCCGACAGGCGGCGGTAGTCTTCCACCTCCCTGTTCAGTCGTCTCAGGTAGCCCCTATTTGCCCTGTAGGCGAAAGAGATGGTGACCTCCCCCACAACTACCGAGACAAAGGCAGCGAGCAGAGACGAGGCCATGAATTCGAGAAATTCCATTTGTCCCGTTACCCCGAGTTTGGAGGGCCCGAGGGGATGGGCAACCCAATCCCCTCGGATCCACTGAGCCAATCACATGGGCACCCAAGCCTTTCCAAAGAACCCTTTACTGAAGTACCCCAACCCCACATAGAGTGCCAATACGACGAATAGCCTCTTGAGCCATATGTCGGGGATGTATTTCTGGGTTCTCGGGCCTATCATGGATCCAACGAATATGCCTATGAGCTGGATCCCCACGAGTCCCCAGTCCATGCCAGCCTTCGCGACCGTTATGTAGCCAGCGATGCTCGTTATCATGCTGAGAAGCACAGCCATGGCGGAGGTACCTGCGACCACGTACATGGGTGCTCCCACGACTGTGGTGAGGAAAGGAACGTAGAGAAAACCTCCACCCACTCCCAGGAACGAAGATATGGCGGCTATAGCTATGCCCCCTATGAAGACCACGATGGGGTTGAACTTGAATTCCACACCATAGAAGGAGAAGGTCGCCTTGGTGAGGGAGAAACTCTTGAAAATGATCCCCTCGCCTGCCGTGCCCTCCTTCCTGGCTTTGGCAAATGCCTGGGCAGCTTGCTTGGCTGCCTTTTTCTTCTCCTGTCCCTTGGGAGTTGTCTCATAGAAGAGGAAGGCCCCCACGACGAACACGAAAAGGCCGAACCACCCCTGATATGCCGCGAAGCTTATCTTCCCTCCTGTGAGCCACGGAATGAAAAGGGCTCCTGCTATGGAACCAAGCGCCAGGGCAACTCCTACAGGCCAGGCAAGTTGCTTGGCCCTCAAGTAGTTGATGGAGCTCACAAGGGCTGAAAGCCCCACCAGAAACTGGTTGGAGGTTCGAATGCTGTCTGTCAAGGTCTTGTTCAGGCCTGGGGCGGTCTTGGCAAAGCTCCTGGCATAGTCGCCCAGGCCGTACACGGTCATGTGCCCAACTCCAGCCATTATTCCTCCGAAGGCCCCTACGGTGGAGAAGATCCATCCCACCCAAACTGCCCAGAGAATGGCCAGAATGTAACTCACTTGGGGCGCTCCAGGTATTCCAAAGGCCCCTCGGGGGGCCTGGGGGTCTATGTGACCCTTCTCCTTGCCCACCGGGGCCTTCGCCACCTCCTGGCCTATCTTCCCAGGAAGACCCAGATCACTTCCCACCTTGGGTTTCTCGGGTGCGGGCTGAGTTACCTGGGCCTGGGGAGCTTGTCCCTGAGCCCACGAGACACCCATGACCCCCACACCTAAAGCCAAAATCCCAGCCACCACAACCGCTCTCCATTTCCTCCTCATGTCCACCTCCTCGTAATATTTCTTGGCCTTCAAAGAGGCTCCCTACGGCTCATTCCCTCTTTTCGCCTCGCCTTCCTCTGATGGGCCTTTGGCAGGATTGACCTCCCCCTTTGCTCGCCAAAGGGAATCCGGCTCCAGAGAGCGCAGGACCATGGCCTCCATGGCTTCTAGGCCCTGGGCTGAATCGAAGACCTCCCTCACCTCCCCAGCGAATCTCCGATTCACACTTTCCACGGCATCCCCCCTAACCCCGAGAAGGATCTTTTCCGCCCCTATGGAGCAATCCTTCAAGGCCCCGATCCTTCTGGCTGCTAGCTCACCGTGGCGCCCCCCAGCAACGATGACCAGATCTGGCCTGTTCAATTGAAGCCACCTTGTCGCCTCGATCTCGTTCTCGAGGCATACCACCTTGTGGCCCAACCTCATGAGAAGCCTGCGGATGAGACCGCAGGCATCCTCCTGATCCTCTATGACCAAGATCAGGGACAACCCATCCACCCCGAAAAAAAATCCTCTCCCCGACAAAACAAGAACCGTGCCACTCGATGAACCCCTAAGAAAGGCCCCTCCAAGGCTTCAAAGGGCTAGATCCTTTGCTGGGCCATTAAGAGGAAAGGTGCAATTCTTTTTTTGCAGCCCTCGGGGACGGATCCTCTCAGGGCCTCCCGAGCAAGGAGAGCCTCTAGCTTGGGGGCCGAAACCATCACCGAGGATCCCCCGTACTGACGGGCGATCGTCCAGGTTTTTGGGCTGGGCTTTCTCACTGCAGGGCGCCTTGGGAGCTAGCTCGTCTCATCTTGAGAGAGGAAGGCCTCCCTTCTCAGACCGTAGCGTCTCAGAAGTTGCTGGAGCGCCTGTCTTTCCAGGCCACAGGCCTCAGCAGCCCTGGTCACATTTCCCCTGTGGGCCTCGAGGATCCTGGAAAGGTAGGTCTTGTGGAAGTGCCTCAAGATGGAGCTCTTGGCCTCTTTGTAAGGGAGGTGATGGACTGAAGGCCAGCCGTCCCCCTCTTCCTTTTGCCCTATCCCTATGTCCTCCGGGGAAATCTCTCGACCCCTTGCCATTATGATTGACCTTTGGAGCACATTTTCCAGTTCCCTCACATTTCCGGGCCACTCATAGGAGAGGAGGGCTCCCATGGCCTCTTTGGAGAGACTTATGCCTGGCTTCCCCATATCCGGGCCATATTTCCTGAGGAAGTGATCCACGAGCAACGGCAAGTCCTCGAGCCTCTCCCTGAGAGGAGGCAGGCTTATGGTCACAACCCCCAGCCTGTAGTAGAGATCCTCCCTGAACTTTCCCTCGGCCATTTGCCTCTTCAGGTCCCTGTTTGTCGAGGCCAGGACCCTCACATCCACTTTCAGGGATCTGCTCTGTCCCAGGGGCTTTATCTCCTTTTCCTGGAGGACTCTCAGGAGCTTCGCCTGAAGCTGCAAGGGCAGATCCCCTATCTCGTCCAGAAAAATGGTTCCCCCTTCGGCCTCTTGAAAAAGGCCCTTTCTGTCACTCTTGGCATCCGTGAAGGCCCCTCTGGCGTAGCCAAATAGCTCGCTCTCCAGGAGATTTTCCGGCAGGGCCGGACAATTCACAGCTACAAATGGCCCCTGGCTCCTGTGAGAGAGCCTGTGGATGGCCCTCGCCACAAGTTCCTTTCCAGTGCCGGACTCTCCCGTTATGAGCACTGTGGCATCTGTTGGGGCTGCCATCTCTATTGTCCTGAGGACCTTTTTCATGGCAATGGAGGAGCCGACAATGTCTTGAAAGGCCTCGGTCTTCTTCACGAGGAGCTTGAGGGAGAGGTTTTCCTCGAGGAGTTTCCTGTGCTCCCAGGCCTGGCGAAGGGTGTGGACCACTCTAGCATAGTCGAAAGGCTTGGTTATGAAGTCATATGCCCCCCTCCTTATGGATTCCACTGCCAGCTCTATCACGCCATAGGCTGTCATCATCACCACAGTGGGTTTGTGAGGAAGCTCCATGAGCCTTCCCAGGACCTCTATTCCGTCCAAATCGGGCATCTTTATGTCCAGGAGCACCAACGGAGGAGTCTCCTCCTCGGCAATTCGCAACCCCTCTGTGCCGGATGTGGCACCAAGTACCGTCCATCCCAGCTCCCTGGATACGGCCCTCCTCAGGAGCTCCACCATATCGGGCTCGTCATCCACTATGAGTATCGAGACATGGGAATCCCTCAACTTTTCTCCCCCTCCCAGTCCAAAGGAAGCTCCACTGTGAATGTCGATCCCTCTCCCGGAGCTGTTTCCACCCTTATCTCTCCATCGTGATCCCTCACTATTCCGTAGCTCACCGAGAGGCCAAGGCCCGTTCCTACCCCCACAGGTTTGGTGGTGAAGAAGGGGTCGAATATCCTGTGGAGGATCTCTGGAGGAATTCCGCACCCATTGTCCTGAAAGGATATGAGGACTCTCTTCCTCTTGGAATCCAAGGAAGAGCTCACCCTTATGAGCCCCTGGCCTGTTATGGCCTGCCTCGCATTCATGAGGAGGTTCATGAAGACCTGTTTCATCTTGTCTCCGTCCACTGTGATGGGGGGCAGGTTCTCGTCCAGTTCCTCCACTATTCGAACCCTCTCCACCTCGAACTTGTTCCTCACAACATCGAGGACTTCCTTGAGGAGCTCGTTGAGGTCCCTTCTCCTTTTGGTTGTGCCCGAGGACCTGGAGAACTTGAGGAGATCCTCCACAATGCGCTTGCAATGCACAGCATGCTTTTCTATTACCCTGAGGTCCTGGGCCATCTGGGACTGGGGATCCAGATCCGCGAGGAGAAGTTGGGTATAACCAAGGATGAGGCCCAGAGGATTGTTGATCTCGTGGGCAACACCGGCTGATAGTTGGCCCAGAGAGGCTAGTTTGTCCGCCTGGAGCAATTGCTTCTCCATCCACTTCCTGGATGAGATATCCTTCAGGATCCCCTCTATCCTCTCCAGGGAGCCTACCACTGAGCGCCTGGCCGTTGCAGCCAAAAGCCCAACTGCCTCCTCCCCGTTTTGTTTCCTCAAAACCACTTCCACGTCTTCGAGGAAGCCCTTCTCCCGAAGCCTCTCGAACAAGTCCGCCCCATTGTCCGAGGGCTCAATCCTCCCCATGAGGTCCGAGCCCAGTATCTCCTCCTTCCTTTGGGCCCCCAAAAGCTGGCATCCCGCTTGGTTTATGTCCAAGAGTCTTCCTCTCCCGTCGCATATGAACACCATGTCTCTCGAGCCTTCGAAGAGTCGGCGATATTTCTCCTCCGATAAGGAGAGCTCCCTTGTCCGCTCAGCGACCATTCTCTCCAGGTTGGCATTGAGCTCGAGGATCTCCTCGTGGGCCTTCTGGATCAGGGCCTTGTCCTGCCTCATGCGCTGATAAGTGGCGTAGATCTGACTGAAAAACAAGGTTATGGCTCCCACGAGCACAAAGGAAAGACTGTTGAGAGAGCCCGTAACTGGCCTTATCTCTATCCAAACCTTATCGAGATCCAGGGCCAGGAGAATGTATTTCGCAAGATGGCTCCCTGAGCGGGAGAGGGAAAAGATCAAAAGCCCAGAGGAGAACCACAAAAGATAGGTCCAGAGGAGATTTTCAGGGTCCCTTCTCTCGAGGCCCCTGGCAATTCCGACGCAAAGGCCGGAGAAAATTATCATGCAAGCTGCCCCCAGAATATCCACCACGTAAATGGGGGCCATGGGCAGATGAGTGACAGAGCTCATGGTTTCGCTTCCTTGCGGTAGATGCTTTTGAGCCCCAAATAGAGAAGCACAATTGCCGGGACACAGGTCAGGTGATCCATCTTGAGAAAGAGATAAATTGCAGGAGATGTCACTGTATCGAGGACGAGGCTTCTGGACCACCCCTTCCCTACGAAGGATTCTTCAGGCATACGCGCCTCCATGGCATGGCCAATGAAGGCCCCGACATTCCAAACTATGAACATGAAGCATCCCCATTGGATGAGACGCCATCCTGACTCTGCCACAAGGCCCCTTTTCCTCAGCCAGAATATGAAGATGGCCATGCTGAGGATGAAAAACAGATGGGCTATCTGGTGGCTGTAAAGGCCCTCCGGCTCTGGGTGGACTTGGAGGGCAAAAGCCACCCCCTCGCCCAAGATGACCTGGGAGAAGAGCGAGAGGCAGAGAACCAGAGCTCTTATGCAACGAAAAATTTGCATGGGGTTTTCCTCCAAAAGGGCCTTTTGCTTCCTCCTAATGTACACGCCATCCCTAGTTGGTGCAACTTTTCTTTTGCACCCCTTGGAGCCTTGGCCTGGGGAGGGAGGTCTGTGAGTTGGCGGGTAGCGTCTGTGCAAGGGGCCCATTGCCCTGTTCTGGTTTCCCGGATGGTCCCTTTTCTCGGGTGCGAGAGAATTTGCAGGGGGATGCCTGGGTCCTGGGTACAGAAGTTGCTTTCGTCCAAAGCGGTCCACTCACTCCAGAGGAGGCTTCGTTATGCGAAAGGAGATCTACAGCATTTGTTTCATGTGCACAGTTCGCTGCCCCATCAAGGTGACAGTGGAGGATGGCTCCATAAGATGGATAGAGGGCAATCCCCATGTTCTCAAGGGCGCTTTGTGTGCCAAGGGAAGCGCTGGGGTTGCTCTTCTCAACGATACCGAGAGGCTTCGCTACCCCATGATAAGGGTAGGGGCAAGAGGGGAAGGGAAATGGAGGAGGGTGTCATGGGATGAGGCCCTGAGTTACTCTGCCGAGAAACTCAAGGAGATCATCTCCAAGTATGGCCCAGAAAGTGTTGTTTTTGGAGAGAGACAGAATCTCAACACACACCTTTCCAAGACCTTCATGAGGGCCATAGGCTCTCCAAACCATTACACCCACGATGCCCTTTGCAAGGGTTCGGTCAATACTGCCTTCAGGACCCTCACCGGTTACACAGACGCTCAAGTGACCATAGACTATGCCAACTGTAAACACATTGTCCTTTACGGACGGAACATATTCGAGTCATTGGAGTTGAGGCCCATTCAGGCCCTCATGGATGCGGTGGAAAAGGGAGCCAGAATTACCTACATAGACACCCGTGCCACCATCACTGCGAGCAAGGCCCATAGATTCTGGCTCATAAGGCCGGGGACCGACCTGGCCCTCAACTACGCCCTCATGAACGTGATTCTCAGGGAGAATCTCTATGACGAAGCCTATGTCAACAGGTGGGTCCTCGGGCTCAACGAATTGAGAAGCTTTGTGGAATCCATGACGCCTGAGTGGGCGGAGAAGGAAACGGGCATTCCCGCTGGAGAGATAGTGGAACTTGCAAGAGAGCTGAGCAAGGACAAGCCTCAGGTGGTATTCCATTATGGCTACAGGGGAGCGAACCACACGAACGAGATTTACTTTCGCCGTTCCATCATAATGCTCAATGCCCTGATGGGGAGCATCGAATCCAAAGGTGGAATCATTATAAGGAAAACAGCCAAAGATGCCGGCTATGGGGCCTTCGCCAAATATGTTGATCAGGAAGGCTTACCAAAGCCCAAGGCGCCCAGATTCGACGGGGTGGGCGGGGATCTTCTCCCCATCTGCGATCCAGCCCACGGGGTTGGCCAGCAGCTCCCCCTTGCCATACTCAGTGAAAAGCCCTACCCCATCAAGGCTGCCATCAGTTACAGATTCGACCCCATGCTCTCCATCCCTGATTACAATCAGAACAAAAGGGCCTTTGACAAGCTCGATTTCATCCTGACCATAGATGTCAACTTCAACGAGACCGCGTGGTATTCGGACGTGGTCCTGCCCGAATCCATCTATCTCGAGAGATCCGACTCCCTTCAGATGGTGGACGGGCCAAGGCCTACCATTTACATGAGAAGACAGTGTGTTCCCCCAAGGTACGATACCAAGCCCTATTGGGAGATCATAAAGCTATTGGCTGAGAAAATGGGTGTTGGCCAGTTCTTCCCTTACAACAGCATAGAGGACATTTGGGCCTACCAGCTCAAGGACATAGGGATACCCTTGGAGAAGTTCGAGGAAAAGGGGTTTGTGTCCCTGGCGGACAAGCCAATCATCTGGGACCGGAAGGACGGGATCAAATTCAAGACCCCATCGGGAAAGATCGAGTTCGTCTCGAGTCTGCTGGAGCAGCATGGATTCCCCTCTTTTGCTCCGTACGAGAGCCCTCCAGCACCCCCAGAAGGAATGTTCAGATTGACCGTCGGAAGAAACGCGATTCACACCCATGTCTCGACCCAAAACAATCCCTATCTCAACGAACTGGTACCTGAGAACGTGCTGTGGATCAATGCCGCCGAGGCAGCGAAGCTGGGCATCTCCGATGGCCAATACGTGGAGGTTTCGTCGGACCAAGGGTGGGGAAGGATAAAGGCCTTTGTCACGGACCTCATCCATCCAGAGGCTGTATTCATGCTCCATGGGTTCGGTCATCAGGTTCCGGCCATGACCAGGTGCTATAACAAAGGGGCGAGCGACACCGTTCTTCAGAAGAACGTGACGGATATGGTGGGAGGTAGCCCTGGGCTACACGACACATTCGTGAGGGTGAGACCGGCTTGATGGAGCCAATCGATTCATCGGGGGACGATCATGAGCGAGTACTACCTGTTTCACGACAGCAGCAAGTGCATAGGATGCCTTTCCTGTGAGGTCCACTGCAAGGAGCACAAGAGACTTCCCATTGGCCCTAGGTTGTGTCGGGTCATGACTGTTGGTCCCAAAATCGTTGGCGGCCTACCTCGCATGGATTTCATATTCATGCCCTGTTTCCACTGCGAGAGGCCCTGGTGTGTGGCAGCGTGTCCCACGGGCGCCATGCAGAAGAGAGCAGAGGACGGGATCGTTTTCGTGGACCAGGAGCTCTGCGTGGGATGCAAGGCGTGCATGAGAGCCTGTCCTTGGGGGGCTCCCCAGTGGAACCCGGAGACCGGAAAGGCCATAAAGTGCGACTACTGTATGGACAGAATAGATCAGGGTTTGGAGCCTGCGTGTGTTGCCAAGTGTGTGACCAAGTGCCTCCACTTCGGAAGGCCCGAAAGCGTGACAGACATGCGCAGAGAGCGTCATGCCAAGGCCTTGGCTGCAGTGGGCTGGGAGGTGACCCTCACTCAACCTATCGGTAGCTGGACCAAGGCTCGCAAGCCTCCTGCGAGAAAGCAATCTGAGTGAGTCCATCATGAGGCAGGAGCTTCCCTGCGCAGTGCACCAGTGTCACCTCAAGGTCCTAGGGGTCCTCAAGGATGAGAAGGTAAAGGAGCCCAGGGCCAGGATGAGGGTGGAGAAAGCCCTCGTTCTCATCCGAGACATAGCCGAGGGAAGGGCAGGTGCGGATCACCTGAGAGATCTAAGGGGGGTGGCAGAATCCCTCCTGGATAGGCCCGACCCGGAGGCGAACAGATTGGGTCGAGAGCTTCTCGAGGCCTTCGACCTCTACGGTGAAGTGTTCCAAAGCCACATTCTCACCCGAAATTGCCCCACTGGGGAGTGCGCCTATCTCACACCAGCGCCCTGTCAAATGGCATGTCCATCGGGGATAGATGTGCCGAGTTACGTGGCCCTTATAGGGGAGGGAAGGTACGACGAGGCAGTGAACATCATTCGGCAAGATAACCCCTTTCCTTGGGTGTGCGGTCTCGTCTGCACTCACCCGTGCGAGTTCGTCTGCGTGAGGGCCAAGATCGATAGCCCCATTGCCATAAAAGACCTGAAGGCCTTTGCTGCAGAGAGGGCCCTCTCCGAGGGCCGATACGTGAATCCCCCCAAAGAACCCGAGACTGGCCACAAGGTGTGCGTGGTAGGGGCTGGTCCAGCAGGCCTGACAGCAGCTTATTTTTTGGCCCTCAAGGGGCACTCCGTCACCGTGATAGAGGCTCTTCCCGTCGCGGGAGGGATGATGATGGTGGGAATCCCCCGCTTCAGGCTTCCCAGGGAAGTGATAGACAGGGAGGTAGCCCTCATAGAGGAGTTGGGGGTGGAGTTTCGGTTCAATACAAGACTCGGCGTGGATGTGACACTCGATTCCCTCAGAAGAGAAGGGTTCGAAGCCTTCTTCATAGCCATTGGTGCTCACTCCTCTTTCAAGCTGGCGATCCCGGGAGAGGATTTGCCACAGGTGATAGATGCCGTGAGATTCCTCCAAGATGTTGCCATGGGCTCGAGGAGGAAACCAGGGGACAGGGTGATCGTGGTCGGTGGCGGGAATGTGGCCATAGATGCAGCCAGAACCCTCGTCAGGCTGGGGTGCTCGGAGGTGACACTCCTTTATAGGCGTTCGAGGGCAGAGATGCCGGCCAATGTAGAGGAAGTCAGGCAGGCAGAGGAGGAAGGAGTAAGGCTCGTTTTCCTCACGATTCCCATAGAAGTCGTATCCGAAAAGGGGAGGGTTGTGGGCCTCAAGTGTCTGAGGGCAAAATTGGCCGAAGCCGACTCCCGAGGTCGGAGAAGACCGATCCCAGTCGAGGGAAGCGATCACATCCTTCCGGCCGATGCCGTGATCACGGCCATAGGTCAAAGGGTCGACACCACGGGCCTGGAGAATTTGGGGCTCAAGTGGACCAGTTGGGATACCATAGTCGCCGATACCATAACAGCGGGGGCTGGCCAGGAGGGGATGTTCGCAGGTGGAGATGTGGTCTTGGGGCCAGCGACCGTGGTCGAGGCAATAGGCGCGGGAAAGAGAGCTGCAGAGGGCATAGACAGGTTCCTGAAAGGTCTCCCTCAGCCGACCATGCCGGCTGTGCCAGTGAGAAGGGCGAGGATAGCCCTCTGGGAAATGCCGGCTTCGAAAAAGATGGACCTCAAAAGGCCACACATGCCCCTTCTGGGGCCTGAGCGCCGGAGGGTGACTTTCCAGCAAGTGGAACTGGGGCTAGGTGAGGAGGAGGCGAGAACAGAGGCCCACAGGTGCCTTAGGTGCGATATCTGCAAGAGGTGCGGAAAGTGTGTCGCCATCTGCAGGGACAAGATGGGGATAGATGCCTTGGAGCTGGGATACGTGGAAGGAGCGAACGGGCTTCCCACGGATTTGCGCACCACCTCCGAAAGGTGTATCCTCTGTGGTGCGTGCGCGGCCAATTGTCCAACAGGGGCCATGAGAATAGAGGACAGGGGAGATGAGAGGCTCCTCATCCTGTGCGGGACAATCATGCAGAGGGAGCGTTTGGAAAGGTGTCAAGAGTGCAGAGCTCCTGTTGGGCCTTCCAGATATCTGGATTATGTGAGGAGGAGAACAGAAGGGGTGGCTCTCGCCTTTGGAGGAATGCTCTTGTGCGAGGAGTGCGCCAGGAAGGCCACAGCCCAATCCAAAAGCGGCATTTCTGTCCCCGAGAGGTGAGCCATGGAGCCGAGGGAAGAGAGGGAACCCTTTCGTCAGGGAGACAGGGTCGAGATATATCGCGTTTCCACTGACGAGAGATGGGAACCTTATATGGAACAATATGTGGGCATGAAAGGTGTAGTGACAGATCCGGATATGGTGATAAACGACCCCGAAGCCCTCGTTGAGGTCACCCTCGAGGGAACAGGAGGAACCCACCGCTTCCCACAGGATTGTCTGAGGAAGGTGGGCTGAACCGGGTCCTTGGACCGGTCCTGGGAAATGCCCGTCGTGCAGGTGACTAGCCAGAAGGAAGACCTCAATTTCCCGCGTGAAAAATTTCCCAATAAAGGCATGAGCAAGTGATGGGGCCATGGTTGGAAGGGGCGCCTTTGCGGGCAATGCCGAGGCATTCCATCACGTGGCAAGGTTGGAGGATCGGCCAGTGGCCTAGTAGGGGACATGCCTCGGTCGTGCCCAGGCTTTGCTCGCGGGCGTGCGGAGCCCGCCCCTCCACGGGGGGCAAGCCTCGGTGGGAGGCCTTGCGGGGGAAACCCCGGGACGGCGAGAAAGGCAGTTTTCTCGGAGGGGCGCGGTCTCCGCGCCCGCGTGGCAAAGCCTTACTCATGCCAGGGCATTTCATTACCCGAGGTGAGTGGCCGGGTGGCCGTGGCCTAATGGAGACATGCCTCGGTCAAGCCCAAGCGTTCTTTAATGGGCGTGCGGAGCCCGCCCCTCCGCGGGGTGGACCATCCAAGCTGGGATGGCCTTGCGGGGGAAACCCCGGGGATAACGTGGAGGGCGGTTTTCTCGGAGGGGCGCGGTTTCTGCGCCCCCAAGTACGGGCCGGGCGCAAACCCGGGCATGTCATGATTGCCGGCCGGGGCGAAGGCTGGTTTCTTCGGAGGGGCGCACTCTGTGCGCCCGAGTGCTTAGGCCGCACGCAAGCCCCGTTATGGCATGGTGGCCGAGAGGTAGACGAAGGGCCGGTGGCCTACCGGGGAAATGCTCAAGTAGAGCCAATGGTGTCGTCGCGGGCGTGCAGAGCCCGCCCCTCCGCGGGGTGGACCATCCAAGCTGGGATGACCTTGCGGGGGAAGGCCAGGGGATGACGCGAAAGGCGATTTTCTCGGAGGGGCGCGGTCTCCGCGCCCGGGTGGCAAGGCCTTACTCATGCCAAGGCATTTCATTACCCGAGGTGAGTGGCCGGGTGGCCGTGGCCTAATGGAGACATGCCTCGGTCAAGCCCAAGCGTTCTTTAATGGGCGTGCGGAGCCCGCCCCTCCGCGAAATGGCCAAGCGATGCGAAGAAGGCCTTGCGGGGGAAACCCCGGGGATAATGTGGAGGGCGGTTTTCTCGGAGGGGCGCACTCTGTGCGCCCGCGTTGCGAGGCCGTACGCAAGCCCGGGCATGGCATGACCGCCGAGAGGTAGGCGAAGGGCCGGTGGCCTACCGGGGACACGCTCGAGTGTATCCAACGGTGTCATTGCGGGCGTGCGGAGCCCGCCTCTCGCCACAAGGCCAGGCGGGTGAAAGGAAACCTTGTGGGGCGAGCTCCGGGACAAGCGAAAGTGGCGGTCTTCCGAAAGAGCTCCTGGGATCCTTTGACCTCGGCCTTCGGGGCCTCCCCGAAGGTGGGGATGCTCCTCGAGGGCAAATAAGGTCCTGCAGGGACAAAACGTTTCGAGAAGATGTGCCCCCACGGCTTCTTGAATTCATGCCATGGCCCCTCCGGAAGAGGAATCTGATATAATCCACCTGATAATGTCACAGGGCTTAGAGTTTGGGCTTTGGGGGGCACAATGCAGATACTACTCGCAATATTTCTTTCCTCGCTTTTTACCGCAGGGCCATGGGATGATGGCCCCTCGTCAGTTCAGCTTGCTATCAGGAGGGCTGGAGGACAAGGTTGGGGGGCGAACACCGCTTATGGAAAGCTCTTCGACCCCAAGACCGTAATGACGGTTAGAGGCAAGGTCTTGAGCATAGAGAGATTCACCCCTCTTCGCCAGATGGGTTACGGGTTTCTGGTGGTCCTGGAGACAAAGGACGAGACCATTGATGTGCACATAGGACCTGGTTGGTTTTTAGCGGAGCAGGATTTCGAGATAGAGGTGGGAGACGAGATCATTGTCAGGGGATCGAGGATAACCTTCGATGATCGACCCACAATCATAGCGACCAAGGTTCAAAAAGGGACTCGGGTGCTCGATCTTCGCCGAGATGACGGTGTTCCGGTATGGGCCGAAGAGGAAGGAGGCTGAAGATCACGCGGGGGGAGAGTAAAAGAGCCTTCCGAAAAAGACAGAGGCCATGATTCCAGCTGCATCCCCTATAAGTCCAGCCCAAAGGGCATAGCGCACTCTTGTCACACCCACTGCCCCAAAATACACGGCTATTATGTAAAAGGTCGTATCCGTCGACCCTTGCATTATGCTGGCTATGAACGCCTCGAGAGAGTCCGGAGACTTCACAACCACCTCTGACATTATGGCGAAGGCTCCTGAGCCAGAGAGGGGCCTCACAAGTGCCACTGGCAGAGTCTCAGGGGGCATTCCCAAGAACGATGTGAAAGGATCCACAATGGATGTGAAGAGCTCCAATGCTCCCGAGGCCCTAAACATCCCAACAGCGACCAGTATGGCCACCAAGTAAGGTATGATCTTCACTCCCACCCGAAAGCCCTCAGCCCCTGCCTCGCAAAGTCTTTGGTAAACATTCACTTGCCTGCTCAGGCCGTAGAGGGCAAGAAACCCCATCAAGAAAGGTATGAGGGCGTGGGACAAAGTCTGTAAGCCTCGGGCACTCTCACCCCTCACGGCCCAATGAGCTATTACTGCGAAGAAAAAGGCGAGAGTGTAAGCGCCAAGTATCCACCTTCTCCAGCCCGATGGTCCGGCGACAGCCACTTCGCAAGGAGCCTCATCCGGACCTCCTCTCTCCCAGGAGGCGCTCGCTTGCGCCACAGGCTCCTTTCCGTATAGGCCGGCCAGGATTTTCGCCGCTGTCACTGCCACTAGGGTCGAAGTGCAGGTGGCCAACAGCGTCGGGACGAGGATGCCCCCAGGGTCACGGGCCCCCGCTGCCGCCCGCACAGCCATGACCCCGAGGGGCAAGATGGTGACGGAACTCGTGTTTATGGCCAAGAACAGGCACATGGCGTCCGTTGCCTCCCCCTTCCTGGGGTTCAGCTTGTCGAGCTCTTGCATGGCCTTTATCCCGAGGGGGGTTGCAGCGTTTCCCATGCCCATCATGTTGGCCGCTATGTTCATGACCATAGCACCCATTGCCGGGTGGCCCTCAGGGATGTCCCTGAAAAGCTTAGCCATAACGGGCCTCACCCCCCTGGCCAGTACTGAGATGAGTCCCGCATCCTCTGCAACCCTCATGAGCCCCAGCCACAGAGCCATGGCCCCCACGAGCCCTATTGCGAGCTCGACGGCACTTCTCGCTCCCTGAAAAGATGCCCTTCCCACCTCCTCGAGCTTTCCATTGGCTGCTCCCACCAATATGGAGACGACTATGAACCAGAGCCAGACTCCATTCATCGCCGAGGGCCCAGGGGATCTTTCCAGTGGAGCCTGCCTCGGACTTTCCCCGTGTCCAGTGACATCGTCCTTCCCCAAGGGGGCTCCCTCCATGTATCGGCCACGAATTTCCTAATTGGGGGCAAAAGGAACTTGGTGAACTTCACTCCTTCTTGAGCTGACTTGCCACAGCCTGAGTTGCCCTCGCCACCGCTTCCTCGTCAGCCAGGTAATACCTCTTCAAAGGCCTCAGCTCTTGGTCGAGCTCGTAAACCAGGGGTATGCCAGTGGGGATATTGAGCTCCACAATTTCCTCATCGGATATGCCATCGAGATATTTCACTAGGGCCCTCAGGCTGTTTCCATGGGCAGAGACCAGTGGTAACTTCCCCTCCTTCAAACAAGGGGCAATGGCTTGGTGCCAATAGGGGAGCACCCTTTCCAATGTGTCCTTCAATGACTCGGAGGATGGGAGGAGCTCGGGTGGGAGTTTGGCGTACCTCGGATCGAACCTGGGGTGTCTTGGATCGTCCCAATCCAGGGGAGGAGGAGGGACATCATAGCTCCTTCTCCAGGCGTGGACTTGCTCGAACCCGTAGCGGTCAGCTGTCTCCTTCTTGTTCAGTCCCTGGAGAGCCCCGTAGTGCCGCTCGTTGAGCCTCCAGGAGATCTCCACTGGTATCCACATGAGGTCCATCTCATCGAGAACTATCCAGAGAGTTCTTATGGCCCTCTTGAGAACAGAGGTGAAAGCCAGGTCGAAGACGAATCCCTCGGATTTGAGAACTTTCCCGGCCTCGTGGGCTTCCTCCAGGCCCCTCTGGGAAAGGTCCACATCGGTCCACCCAGTGAAGCGATTCTCCAAGTTCCAAATGCTCTCGCCGTGCCGCAAAAGGACCAAAGTGGGCATTTTCCTCACCTCCTGTCTGCCAAGTCCTTGGAAATGGATCTCCTCAATCCTAGCCCTCCCTCTTTCCGAAGGCAAGAACCATGAAACAGAGCGACCCTAGGGCGAAGATCTGTAACCCCGCCACAACAGCCCCCGCTGCCTTGAGGCCCATAGCTGGTGCCAGTATGACTCCTGCCGCGAGCGCACCGATGGCAGCGCCCAAGTGATCCCAGGCGCTGGCAACACCAGCTATTCTTGCAGTCCCCGTGAGGTCCCTCTCCATGAGGCGACATCCCAAAGGGAATGTTGCCCCTGTCAAAGCTCCAGCAATCAGCATCCACAGACAAAAGGCCACATCTCCCTGCCACCACGGGGGCCTTTCCGGGAAGGACGTCCCAAGCAAAGACGGAACCCAAAGGGTCGGGATACTGACGCACAAGAGTGCCAGCCCTCCTTGGACCCCTATGAGGGCCTTGGACGCGACCTCCCACCTGAAAAAGCCTGGGAGAGATGCGAGCCAAGCCCCTACGGAAAGTCCGGCCATGAACATTCCCATGAGGAGCCCTACCTTGGAATAAAGGTGCCCCCACACGGTCTGATAGAGGTAAAGGCAGATCATCTCCTGGGCCATGGCTGTGGCCCCAGTAACTCCGATTGTGAGGAGCACCCCTCTCGTAAGGCCCGAGCCCATCCCCACCAAAAGGGAGATGCATCCAACTGTGCACCATGCGATCAAGATGAAACTCCATGGGATCCCGCTTATCCTTTCGAGAAGAGAAGCTCCGAAGGATGTGCCCGAAAGTCTCTCCCAGAGGCAGAGAAATGCCAAGGTAGCTCTGGGATGCTCGTCAGTGTTTATTGGATACGATCCTTGGGCAAGGACCCTTTGCCAATTCTCGGCCTGAAATGGTTGAATCCATGTCTCGAAAAGACCTGGCGGAAGACCTTCGCTTCCCCAAATCCCACGGGAGAAAAAGGAGAGATTCTCGGGATCCAAGCTCACCGCCCCAGGCTCGAGGGAGGCAATAAAGAGGGTCCTCTCTCCTGGGATGACCCTTACCTCTCCGAATACCTCCCTCATGGTGGCGTGTAAGGTTCCCAGGAAATGCTCCAGCTCTGGCCCTATGTAATCGGAAGAACCCGTGACCCCGTGGATCACCAAGCCCGGTAACCTCAAGACCCTCCTCAAGGCCGAGAAGAATTCGAAGCTATGGAAACGATTGAGAAGGGTGGTCCCCGGGTCTGGCATTTCCACCAGTGCAGCATCGAAACTCCCTTGAGGGAAGCCCTTGAGAACGGACCTTCCATCTCCAACGAGGAGCTCCACCCTCGGATCACGGAGTGCGGACTTTATCTCCTCGGGGAGAAACCTCTGAGAAAGGGAGTAAACGGCTGGATCCAGCTCCACAATCGTGAGCTTCTCCACGCCAGCCTGCAGAAGCAAGGGCAGCGCGCTACTAGGACCCCCTCCTAAGAACAGCACTGTCTTGGGTCTCTGCCTCTGGCTCATGAGAATCCCCACAAGAGACATTGCCCCCGAAGGATCAGGGAATACCCCTAGAGGCCTTCCATTTCCCAACAGGGTATATTGGCCTTCTGCGAATCCCAACTCGAGACTCTGGTAAGGCGAATCCACTCCAGCCACTCTCTCCATGGCCGTCTTCCGTGAAAGCCATCTCTGGGCTGTGGACCAGCTATCGAGCTCTTGAATCTCTCCCGTGCAAATGAGGACGAGCCAGGCGCCCCCTGCGACAGTGGAAGCCAAGGACCATCTCTTCCCCCAAGGACTTGAGCCAAGGGTGCCCAGGAGGCTCGATATCACAGCGCAATATGCCAAAACGAGGAGATTCTCGACTCTTGGAATCAGTAAAAGGGGCACAACGAGCCCGGCCAGTAGACTACCCGCTGCATCCCAAAAGTAGACCTTGGCTATGGCCTTGGCTTGTCCTTCTCTGAAGCCTCTGGCCAATCTGGATGCCATTGGGAACATGGCGCCTGAGGTCGCCCCTACGGGGAAGAGGGATGCGATTATGAGGCTTGCTGCCCATGAAGCCGCAAGGGGAGCGCCAGGAGGGACCGGGAAAAGAAATCTCGCGTGTCGCAGGCCCACAACTACCAGAAAGGTCAATGGGAGTTGGCAGAGAAAGAGGATTCCTAGGGGCCAAAAGCTCTCCTTTTTTCGCCTCTCGGCCCTTGTAGCCATGATGGCCCCAAAAAACACACCCACAAGCCACGATGCCATCATCAGGCCCAGGGCCATCTCGTGGCCTGCAACCACGACCATGATTTCCCTGAGAAGGAGGATCTGGGAAACTAAAGCCTGGAACCCTATGCTCCCGAAGAGAAAAAGGCTCATGGAGATCTTCCTCCCCGATGAAGCAATAGGGAGAGTATCAGAGATGGACATCAGGGCTCAAGCGGCTTCCTGACGAAAGAGGGAGGAGGTCTCTCAATAACTTGATCTGGCCCCCAAAGCGATCCCCGTGGGAACCGAGGGCTCGGCCCTCCGCGTCCAATTGGACTTCTAGGAGGCGCCGGAGCCTTGCTTTTCGGGCGTGCGGAGCCCGCCCCTCCGCGGGGAGGGCCATCCGAGCTAGGACGGCCTAGCGGGGAAGACCTGGAAACGATGCGAAGGGTGATTTTCTTGGAGGGACGCGGTCTCCGCGTCCGCGAATACGGGCCGGACGCGAGCCGGGGTATGGCATAATCACCGACAAGTAGGCGGCAGCCGTGGGCCTAATGGAGACATGCCTCGGTCAAGCCCGCGCCTTCCTTCACGGGCGTGCGGAGCCCGCCCCTCCGCGGGGGATTGGTCACCGGAGCCGGGATGGCCTAGCGGAGATAGCCCCCAGATAACGCGAGAGGCGGTTTTCCCGGAGGGGCGCGGTCTCCGCGCCCGCATGGCAAGGCCGAACTAGCGCCGAGGCATTCCATTTCCACCACGTGCGTCAACGAGGGGCCGCGGCCCAATGGTGATATGCCTCGGTCAAGCCCAAGCTTTTTTGTCGGGCGTGCGGAGCCCGCCCCTCCACGGGGAGGGCCATTCAAGGCAAGATGGCCTTGCAGGGAAGACCTGGAAACGATGCGAAGGGTGATTTTCTCGGAGGGGCGCGGTCTCCGCGCCCGGATTGCAAGGCCTTACTCATGCCAAGGCATTTCATTACCCGAGGTGGGTGGCCGAGTGGCCGTGGCCTAATGGAGATATGTCCCGGTGAAGCCCAAGCATTCTTTGGCGGGCGTGCGGAGCCCGCCCCTCCACGGGTGGACCATCCAAGCTAGGATGGCCTAGCGGGGCAAACCCGGGGATAACGCCAAGAGCGGTTTTCTCGGAAAGGCGCACTTTGTGCGCCCGGCTGGCAAGGCCTCTCCTCGCTTGTCACCCATGGAGGCGGTCCATCTCGACAATCCCCTGACATTTGGGGCCTTTGGTGGTATAAACTCAACTGCCTGCTAAGAAGATATCCCCGAGGAGAGGAGGTATCCCCATGGACCTGGATTTCACAGAGGAGCAGAGGATTTTCAGGGATCAGGTACTGGCCTTTTCCAGGAAGGAGATAGCCCCTCTGGGAGAGGAGTCGGACCTCAAGGGAGAGTTTTGCTGGGAGGCATGGAGGAAGATGGGGTCCTTTGGACTCTTGGGCCTTCATTTTCCAGAGGAGTATGGGGGCGCAGGGGCAACCATAGTCACTGCCTGCTTGGCTGGGGAGGCCCTCTCAGAGGCGGGCGCGGATGGAGGACTCACCCTCTCCTGGGGAGCTCACACCTACCTTTGTGGGGACAGCATATTGCGACATGGCACCCCAGAACAGAAGGCTCGGTACCTTCCCAAAATAGCCTCTGGGGAGTGGGTAGGGGCCTTCGGCCTCACTGAGCCGGGGGCTGGCTCAGATGCATCGGCCCTGAGGACCACTGCTGTGAGGAGAGGCGATCACTATGTTCTCAATGGCACCAAGATGTTCATAACCAATGGTCCAATAGCCGATGTGCTCGTCGTCATCGCATCCACGGATCCATCAAAGAAGGCCGCCGGAATTTCAGCCTTCATAGTGGAAAAAGGTTATCCGGGGTTCAGGCCCGGTAACCCCCTCAAGAAGATGGGATGCAGGGCCTCTCCCACCTCGGAGCTCATCTTCGAGGACTGCATCGTGCCAGCCGAGAACCTTCTGGGCCAGGAAGGGGAGGGTTTCGTGAAGGTGGCCCTGGGAGCGCTCGAGTGGGACAGAAGCGCCCTAATGGCTCCTTTTGTCGGTGGGATGCGCTATATGCTGAATCAGTGCGTGGCTTACGCCAACCAGAGGATCCAATTCGACAGGCCCATAGCCAGGTTCCAGGCCATAAAACACAAGATCGCTGAAATGAAGGTGATCTACGAGGCGAGCCGCCTCCTCATGTATCGAATAGCTTGGTGCAAGGATCAAGGCAGGCCCCTCAATCATCTCGAGGCCGCGGCAGCGAAGCTCTTCATAGGAGAGGCTGGAATGAGGCTCGCCCACGAAGCAGTCCAAATCCACGGGGGCTACGGGTACATCCACGAATATCCCGTTGAGAGGGCCTTCAGGAATGCTCGCTTGGCATCTATAGGTGGAGGCACAAGTGAGATCCAAAGGTCCATAATCGCTAGGATGATCATGAACCTGGATTATAGCCAGGGGAGAGCCATCTGAGATCCTCGGCCAGCTTTGGCAAAAAAGGAGGCCGCGACATGAACTTCGATCTCAAAGAAGAGCAGAAGGAATTCCAGAGGAATCTGAGAAAGGTCTGCGAGGAGCTCCTGAGGCCCAAGGCTAGGGAAGTTGACAGAGATGGAATGGTCCCTGAGGAGAATCTCCTGGAGCTGGCGAAGGCCGGATACATGGGCCTGACCATACCGCCGGAGTTGGGTGGATGTGGAATGGATATGGTCTCCTTCTTGGTGGGAACGGAAGAGGTCGCCCGTTGCTGCCCTTCGACAGCGCTTGTGGCATCGACCTCCTTGATGAGGTTCGGTCTTCCCACTATGCTGTATGGAAGCGATGGGACAAAGAGGAGACTGATCCCACTTCTTGCAGAAGGAAAATTGAGGGGAGCCTGGGCCCATACGGAAAAGGAAGGGGGTTCGGATAGACAGAACCTCAAGACAGTTGCGGTCCCTTACGAGGATGGATTCTCCCTGAGCGGCCAGAAGCACTATGTCCTCAATGGACCAGAAGCCCAAGCCTTGCTCGTCGTTGCAGCCATTGGTGGGCAGGAGGGGAAAAAGGGGGTCTTCCTTTTGGAACTGCCCTGTTCCGGGGTGGAGTGCGGGCCGGAAATCAGGACTGTTGGGGCAAGGGGAGCGAGGGTCTCTTCCATTTATCTCAAGGATTGTCTCGTCTCCCGGGAGCGACTTCTGGGGGGAGAAGAGGGGCCTTCGGGTGAGGAGATAGAGCGACTTCCCCAGATGCCCCTGGTCTTGGCGGGATACAGCATAGGAGTGGGACAAGCAGCCCTGGAGCTTGCCATAAGCTACGCCATGGGAAGAACCACTTTCGGAAGACCTATAGTCACCTACCAGGAAGTGCATTTCAAGATAGCCGACATGTTCGTCAATGTGGATGTGGCGAGGCAGCTCGCATTGAGGGCTGCATGGCTGATAGACTCAGGAAAGGGCTCCCACGTGGAGTCCTCGGTGGCGAAGCTCTTCGCTTCCGAGGCAGCGGAGAGTTGCGCCCTCCTCTGTGCTCACATCCATGGGGGGGCGAGCCTGGAGGAGGGGAGCGATGTGGATCGAATCCTCAGAGATAGCAGGATGGCCAGGGTCCTAGGTGGCACATCGGAGATGCACAGGATGCTCATAGCTGAAGAGGTTCTGGCAGGAAGGGCCTGAGGCGAGAGACGAGAAGGAAAGGGAGGAAAAGGAGGGATGTCTGGCTCGGCGAACACCCAGATCTTTCTCGGGCTGGATGTGGGATCCATAAGTCTCAACACGGTGCTCATGACCCCGGACGGGGCAATTTTGGAGGAGCACTACGACAGGATCCACGGAAGGCCCTTGGAGACAGTCTCCAGGGTGCTTGGACGAGTGCTTGAGAGGTGGCCCCAGGAGCTCATAAAGGGAGCGGCTGTCACAGGGGTTACGGGCAAGCTCGTCGCTGAGCTTGTGGGCGGTATCTTCTTCAACGAGGTCATAGCACAGGCTCGTTCGGTGGAGCTCCTGTGCCCCCAAAGCCGCACCATCATAGAGATGGGCGGACAGGACTCCAAGCTCATCCTCCTTGCGCCAGAGCCAGGAAACGGGAGGTTGCGCATAGAGGACTTCGCCATGAACAGCCTATGTGCCGCTGGGACAGGATCCTTCCTCGATCAGCAGGCAAGTCGGCTGGGGCTCACCATAGAGCAATTTGGACAGATGGCCCTCAAATCCAAGGTACCTCCAAGAATAGCGGGGAGATGCTCGGTATTCGCCAAAAGCGACATGATCCATTTGCAGCAGGCCGCTACCCCGGACTATGACATCGTGGCAGGGCTTTGCTTCGCAGTGGCCAGGAACTTCAAGGGGACTGTGGCCAGGGGGAAGCCCATGAGACCACCTGTTGTGTTCCAGGGAGGTGTTGCGGCAAACCCGGGCATGATAAGGGCCTTCAGGGAAGTCCTGGAGCTCCGAGAAGAGGAGCTGATAGTGCCGGCCCACTTCGCCTCCACCGGGGCCATAGGAGCAGTCTTGCTTCTCCTTGATGATCCATCCTCCATCAGGCCTTTTCGCGGAAAAGAGGCTCTACAGGAATACATCCGTCAGAATTCCAAGCAACCACAGAGGAAGATCCTCCCACCCCTCTTGAGGCCAGCGAATCTGGCCAAAGGGGCAACTCCGGTAGAGCCCATAAGGGCTCAAGGGGGTGAGAAGGTCAAAGCTTACTTGGGTGTGGATGTCGGGTCCATAAGCACCAATGTGGTGGTCATTGACGAGAAAGGGAGGGTCCTTTCCAAACGCTATCTCATGACGGCTGGAAGGCCACTTGAGGCCGTGAAAAAGGGTCTCAAAGAGGTGGGGGAAGAGGTCAAAGATAAGGTCATAATTGCCGGGGCCGGGACAACGGGCTCTGGCCGCTACCTCACAGGCGATTTCATAGGGGCTGACGTAATAAGGAACGAGATCACAGCTCAGGCAACCGCTGCTGTGGCCATAGATCCACAGGTGGATACAATCTTCGAGATCGGGGGACAGGATTCCAAGTACATAAGCATCTCCAATGGAGCTGTCGTGGACTTTGCCATGAACAAGGTCTGCGCGGCGGGAACGGGCTCCTTCCTCGAAGAACAGGCTGAGAGATTGGGCATATCCATTGAGGAAGAGTTTGCTGAGCTCGCATTTTCATCCCAAACCCCAGTCTCCCTGGGGGAGAGATGCACGGTTTTCATGGAATCCGACCTTGTTGGCCACCTCCAAAGGGGGGCCCCAACCGAGGACCTGGTGGCTGGGCTCGCCTATTCCATAGTGGAGAACTACCTGAACAAGGTCGTGGAGAGTAGGCGCATAGGCAACAGGATATTCTTCCAAGGGGGCCCGGCCTTCAATCACGCGATAGTCGCTGCCTTCGAGAGGGTGCTGGGAAGGCCCGTTGTGGTCCCACCGCACCACGAGGTCACAGGGGCAATAGGGGCAGCGATTCTTGCCATGCGAGAGAATCCCAAGCCTTACAGCTACTTCAAGGGATTCGAGCTGGCAGACAGAAACTACGAGATCTCTCCCTTCGAGTGCAAGGCCTGTCCCAACAGATGCGAGATAAAGAAGGTCGTGGTGGCGGGAGAGGAGGACAAACCCCTTTTCTACGGTGGCAGATGCGAGAGATACGAGAAACCGAGGACAAAAGAGGTCTCCCGTGGGAGGGAAATTCCCGATCTCTTCGCAAAAAGGGAGGAGCTCCTCCTCGGGTCCTATCCCGGCGAGGGACCATCATCTGGCCCCAAGGTGGGCATACCCAGGGCCCTTTTCTTCCTCGAGCTCATTCCCTTTTGGAAGGCCTTTTTCTCCGAGATGGGTTTCCGGGTCGTCCTCTCGAGGCCCACAACCAAAGAGACCATCCACAGAGGAGTCGAGAAGGTCGTGGCCGAGACTTGCTTCCCGATAAAAGTCGCTCTGGGTCACATAGACGATCTTCTGGAGCAGGGAGTCGAGTATCTCTTCCTTCCTAGCATCATAGACATGCGTAAGCCCAGGGAGGATCTTCCCCAGGGCTACAATTGCCCATACGTGCAGACAATCCCATATACGGCGCGATCCTCTTTCCACTTCGAGGCTATGGGGGTGAAGCTTTTGAAGCCGCCTTTGCGCTTCGGGGCCCCGAGGGAGAAGCTCCACAGAGAGCTCGTCAAGTTCGGGAGGTCCCTCGCAGTGGGATCTCGGGTGGTGAAAAGGGCCATAGATGTGGCAGAGGAAGCCCAGGCTAAATTCTCTCGAGCCATGGCAGCCATGGGCGAAGAGGTCTTGGGGAGTCTTTCCCAAGAGGACAAGCTGATGGTGATAGTGAGCAGAGTTTACAACGGTTGCGACTCGGCTGTGAATTTGAACATTCCGAGGAAGCTCAGGGACCTGGGAGTGCTGTCGATCCCCTTGGATGCCATTCCTCTGGAAAAGGTCGAGCCAGACGATGAGATCCTGGGCCATTACTGGCGTTACGGACAGAGGTTCATGGCCGCAGCAAAGCTTCTCAGGGAGGACCCGAGGCTCTATCCCATATACATAACCAACTTTGGTTGCGGGCCAGACTCCTTCATAGGTCACTTCTTTCACAATGCGATGGGAGGGAAGCCGTTCCTTCAGATAGAGATCGATGAGCACAGCTCGGATGTGGGGGCCATAACGAGGCTCGAGGCCTTCCTGGACAGTCTCAAGAATGCGCCGAGGGTCTCCAACGGGCCGCTGAGGCCAATAAAAAGGCACGGGTCAGTTTCCATAGGAAGAGATAGAGTGGTGTTCCTCCCCTACATGACCGATCAGGCAAAGGCCGCTGCAGCGGCTTTCGAGGCGAGTGGCGTTCCGGCGAGGGTCCTTCCCGCCACCACCGAGGAAACTCTCCGATTGGGAAGGAGATACACCTCCGGGAAGGAGTGTTATCCCGCAATCCTCACAACTGGAGACATGCTCTCCTGGGCGATGAGACCCGATTTCGATAGAAAACACAGCGCCTTTTTCATGCCAGGAGGCTCTGGGCCTTGTCGGTTCGGTCAATACAACAGGCTCCACCGTCTGGTTCTGGATCAGGCAGGCTTCCACGATGTTCCCATATATTCGCCGGTTCAGGACCAGGAGATGTACAGACAACTCGGCATTCTGGGAAAGACCTTCGTCAAGCTGGGTTGGAAGGGAGTCGTTGCAGTGGATTTCCTGGAAAAGGCCCTCTGGGAGATAAGGCCAGTGGAGAAAACTCCAGGAGAAGCAGATAGGGTCTACCAGTTTTACCTGGAGAAGATCTGCGAAGAGATAAGAAACGGAAACGGAGACCTCTATCCAATTCTCGAGGAAGCGAGAAGGGCATTCGAGGAGATACCAAGGCTAGAGAGAGCGGACAAGCCCATTGTGGGAATCGTGGGTGAGATATACATAAGATCCAATCCCTTTGCCAACGAGCGTCTGATAAGGAAGCTCGAGGCTCTCGGGGCCATCGTGTGGATGCCCCCCATATCGGAATGGCTTCTCTACATAAACCGCATGTCCAAAAGACACGCCCTGAGGGACAGGAACTGGTCGAACTATTTCAGGACAGCTCTAAAGGAATGGTTCCAAAAAAGGGACGAGCACAGAATGGAGGAGATATTCCACGGGCTGGTGAGAAATCTCAAGGAGCCATCCATCAAGGAGACGATGAGGCTGGCATCTCCTTATGTTCACGACTCCTTCGAGGGAGAGACCATCCTTAGCATAGGAAAGGCGGAGGATTTCTTCAGAAAGGGAGTAAGCGGCATAATAAGTGTGGGACCCTTCACCTGCATGCCCGGGACAATTGTCACTGCCATCCTCAAAAGGTTCAGGGAGGAACACGGAGGTATCCCCATCCTGAATCTCTTCTTCGATGGCCAGGGAGAAAGCGCCAACGAAAACCGTCTGGAAGCCTTCATCTACCAGGTGAACCAGTACAGGGAGAGGATGCAGGAAGGGTAAAGTGCTATCCCATTTGGCCCCGATTCTACGCGGAATATCTCGAGATGTAACGGGGCAGTAAGGGACTCGAACCCCTGATGTGCCGCGGTTTGGAGGATGATGGTGGCCGAGGGATGGTAAATGAGGGCTCGAAAAGGAAAGCTCGGGAGATCCGAGAGATTTCGAGGCTGGGTGGTTCCCAAGGGGCCAAGAGCTCCCGAGGGATTTGCGCCGAGGCCCTCGTGAAGATATGATTCGAGACCGGAGGTAGAAGAAAGCGACATTGAGGGAGCAAAAGGGGGTAAGATGAAGGAAAAAGAATGCAAGAACTATGAGGCCAACAGAAAAAGGTGCAATTGCTCCTACGAGCCATGCGGCAAAAAGGGTTATTGCTGCGAGTGCTTGCATTATCATCGCTCGAGAGGAGAGCTTCCTGCATGCTTCTTCCCGCCAGAGGTCGAGAGGACATATGATAGAAGTATCCAGAGATTCATCTCCTTGCAGAAAGCGAGGGCATGAGTGGCAGTGGAGAGCAGAGGCCGGAAGATAGTCTATGGTCCCGTACCCTCCAGAAGGCTCGGCAGGTCTCTGGGTATAGACCTCATCCCCTACAAGACCTGCTCCTTCGATTGCATCTACTGTCAGCTCGGGCCAACCCCCAAGACAACCATAAGGAGAAGGGCTTACACACTGCCCGAAGAAGTGGTCTCTGCAGTGAGAGGGAGGTTGGAGAAGGGGACGCATGCGGACTTCCTCACCCTCTCGGGATCCGGTGAGCCCACTTTGGAGCTAAATCTCGGTGAGATCCTCAGGGCGCTGAGGAGAGAATTCTCCCAGAGGATAGCTGTGCTCACCAATAGCTCCCTCCTTCACATGAAGTCGGTGAGGGAGGCCCTCTCCTCGGCCCATGTGGTCCTCCCTTCCTTGGATGGATGGAAGGAGGATACGTTCCAGAAGGTGAACAGGCCGCACCCCTCCGTGAGCCTGGAGAAGGTCCTGTTGGGGCTCAAGAAATTGAGGGGGGAATTCAAAGGGGAAATATGGCTCGAGGTCTTGCTCGTAGAGGGGATAAATGACGATCCTCGAGACATACCTCTGCTTTTGGCTGTCCTCCAGGATATCGCCCCAGATCGCATCCAGATAAATACAGTCACGAGGCCTCCTTCCCTTGCATGGGTCAGACCCCCAAAGAGGGAGAGATTGGAGGAGTTTGCGGCGGCCCTGGGGCCCAAGGCCGAGATAGTGGCATCCTTCAAGGCTGGGTCCGAAAGGATCGTGACCTCGGAGCTGGAAAGGAGGCTCGTGGAGACTGTTTCCAGAAGGCCCCTTTGTGCTGAGGATGTGGCTTCCATCTTCGGTATGGAGATCTCCATGGCAGATTCCCTTCTCGGCAGGTTAGCCAGGGAAAAAGGGTGGATGGCTGTGAAGGTGGAGGAGAAGACCTATTATCGTCCCCGAGGGGAGTCCGCATGATCCTCAGGACCAAGGAAGAGATAGAGATAATGAGACAGGCCAACAGGATCGTGGCCTGCATACTCGATGAACTGGCAGCCCTCATAGAGCCCGGCATAACGACCCGCGAGCTCGACAGATTTATGGAGGAGAGGATAAGGGCCTTGGGCGGTCAGCCAGCATTTCTGGGCTACAGGGGGTACCCTGCTTCGAGCTGTATCTCCATAAACGAGCAGGTGGTCCACGGCATTCCTGGAAGTCGGAGGATAAGGGAGGGCGACTTGGTGAGCGTGGACCTGGGGGTCCTGTACAAGGGCTACTATGGGGATGCGGCTAGGACCTATGGTGTGGGCAAGATTTCCCAGAAAGCTCAAAAGCTCATCAGGGTCACGGAGGAAGCCCTTTACAAGGGAATCGAGACAGCGAGGGCAGGAAACAGGCTTTTCGATATATCCCGGGCCATCCAGAGCTGGGTAGAGAGCAACGGATTTTCAGTGGTGCGAGACTTTGTTGGCCATGGTATAGGAAAGAACCTCCACGAAGATCCTCAAGTTCCCAATTACGTGCCCAGAAGCCCATACAATCCCCTTCTAGAGGCTGGAATGGTCCTGGCACTGGAGCCCATGGTCAATGCTGGAGACCACAGGGTCAAGGTCCTCCCCGATGGTTGGACAGCGGTCACAGTGGATGGATCCCTTTCCGCTCATTTCGAGCACACAATAGCCATCACTGAGGATGGCCCGGAGATTCTCACCGTGTGCAATTGAAGGAAAGGCCTCGAGCTCAGGGAGCACAGACCGAAAGTTTGACAAGGTCTTCGGGGAAAGACCCAAATCCGGAAAGGGCAGGTGACAGGCCTTTGGCCCCAAGGGGACATGTGTCGGTGAACGCGATGCCTCCTTTGCGGCCGTGCGGAGCCCGCCCCTCCGCGGGGGTGGACCATCCGAGCTAGGAAGGCCTTGCGGTGGAAACCCTGGGATAACGCTGGGGGCGGTTTTCTCGGAGGGGCGCGGTCTCCGCGCCCGAGATGTAAGGCTGGGCGCAAACCGGGGCAGGGCATGATTAGGGACGAGTCGGCGAGAGGCAGGTGGCCAAAAGGAGAAAACATTTAAATCGGCGTCATGCCGACATTGCGGGCGTGCGGAGCCCGCCCCTCCGCGGGGTGGCCATCCGAGCTAGGACGGCCTAGCGGGGCAAACCCGGGGACGACGCGAGAGGCGGTCTTCTCGGAGGGACGCACTCCGTGCGTCCGCGTGGCAAGGCCGGACGCAAGCCGGGGTATGGCATGGTCACCGACAAGTAGGCGGCAGCCGTGGGCCTAATGGAGACATGCCTCGGTCAAGCCGGTGCCCTCCTCCGGGCGTGCGGAGCCCCCCCCTCCGCGGAGAGGGCCATCCAAGCTAGGATGGCCTTGCGGGGGAAAACCCGGGGATAACGGTGGGGGCGGTTTTCTCGGAGGGACGCACTCTGTGCGTCCGCGTGGTACGGCCGAACGACTGCCAAGGCATTTCTTTCCCACCACCTGCGTTGAAGATTGCGCCGGGGCCTACCGGCCACACGCCTCGGTCAAGCCCGTGCCCTCCTTGCGGGCGTGCGGAGCCCGCCCCTCCGCGGGGGCAAGCGTGGCTGAGAGGCCTTTCGGGGAAAACCCGGGGATAACATAGAGGTCGGTTTTCTCGGAGGGACGCACTCTGT